>Ga0228535_1000093_pt1 | contig 273451 bp, 237 predicted proteins | sample SJ1metagenome_FD_168457 | JGI IMG/M metagenome (GOLD analysis project Ga0228535, IMG submission 168457) | Enriched culture of PCE-dechlorinating microbial communities from Ithaca, New York, USA - SJ1 | ecosystem: Engineered > Modeled > Simulated communities (microbial... > Unclassified...
TGCATCTGTTCATGACATGAATGCAATGGATGTAATCCCTTATGAACATGACGCTTATTACATATTTGACAGAGGCTATATGGATTTTGCAAGACTATATAACATAACCAGACATTCTGCATACTTTACTTTATAAGAATCGGTGGCAGATTGAGCTGTTTTTCAAATGGATAAAGCAACACCTGAAGATTAAGTCCTTTTGGGGAACAACTGAAAATGCAGTAAGAATACAAATATATTCTGCTATTATTACTTACTGTTTGGTCGCAATAGTTGAGCATGATCTGAACATTAAGCGATCAACTTACTAAGTATTGCAAGTCCTGGGAATATCTTTACTTGACAAAACGCCTATTATAGAGCTGTTTAACAGTGCTGAAAATAATGACGTCAATTAACTTTTGTTTAACCAACAACTGTCCTTAAATTTTTAGTGAACAGTAATGATTAATTGTATTTAAATTAAAAAATGGCCTAACTTTACTACCATCAAACCTTAAAAGATACGCAACTATGAGTCAAAAACCCATCATAAGCTCAACATATAGGGCTATTTCAATCTTGTTCTTAACTTTTATTTTCTCAATTCCCTCATTCAGTCAAGGAAGATCCTACATTAAACAGATGATAAGAGAATGGGGAGAGTGTAGAAATGTTGCTATTACAAAAACGAATGGAGATCTGGCGCTGTACAGCACAAATGGGACTGCCCAATCTGGTCTTCCTGATGGATTAAGTAAAGCCTTAACTGAATTAAATAATGACAGGCAATACATTGATGATGTCCAGCTAACAGAAAATGGAAGATGGATGATATTATATGGTAATAATGGAATTAGATGGAATGATATTCCTTACAGCCTTGAGCAAAAACTTAGAGACTATAATAAAAGAAATGAAGTAATTAACTCTGTTACTTTTAACGATGCTGGTGATTGGATTGTAATAACTGATGAGTTCTATAGCTCTTCAAGCTCAGAAATTACTCAATGGCTAAAAGAAGGTGAATCTGCTCACGGGGAGCTTTGGGCTGCATGTATAACTGACGACGCAATGGTAGCAGTATATGCTAAAGGATATAAGTTTTATGGGAATGTTCCTGATTCTCTGAGAACAGCTTTAAAGAACACCAGCTTAGATGTATATCGCCTAAAAATTGCGGGTACAGCATGGTTTTTTGCTGACAAAAATGGTGGATATAATTATAATATGTGATAAGTTATTTGTAAAATGGTAAAGCAACTTACTATCCTGGCGATTTTATTCTTCTCTGTTGCCAATCAAAACATATCATTATGTCAAAACGTTACTAAGCACCCAAAAGTTGAGAGGCACAACGACTGGAGTTCTGGGGAAAATCCAATAGTTGAAGTAAATGTAAGCGATGAGTACACCATTGTTTTTTTTGACTATATCACACCAAGAAACATGAAGGATAGTTGGTTGTCATTGTCTTCAAAAACAACTATTAGTTCAAAATTACCAAAAATGTCATATTCTATTGTGAGCTGGGGAATATTGCTTGATAATCCTGAGACATTGGATTTTGATAAGCAATATGATGTAATGGCTGACAGGAGATATCGGCTTTATATGATTTTTCCACCAATTCCTTCAGGGATAGAGAAAGTTACAATACATGAAAATGTGGGTAAAAACTCATTCTTTTGGACAGGGATAATTATAAATAATCCCCTCATTAACAAAACTGAAAATTATCAAAATAGATCTAATGTTAAAACTGAAGAGGAGATTATAGATGTTAAAAGTTCGGGCAGTGGATTTGCTATTTCATCCAGAGGTTTGATTGTTACCAGTTATCATGTGGTTAAGGATGCTACCAGAATCCAGGTCAGAGGTGTAAATGGAAACTTTGATGTTGCATACAAGGCAAAAATTTTAACATTTGATAGAATTAATGATATTGCTATACTAGAGATATCTGATCCCTTATTTACTAAATTAGCTGAAATTCCCTATCAAATATCCTTTAATATCTCTGATGTAGGTGATGATGTTTTTGTGCTGGGATACCCATTAAGAGCTCTAATGGGAGATGAAATAAAACTCACAAATGGGTTGATTAGCTCTAGATCTGGATTTCAAGGTGATATTACATCTTATCAGGTTTCGGCACCTGTGCAACCAGGAAATAGTGGAGGTCCATTATTCAACAAAGACGGGGATGTTATAGGAATAATTAACGCCAGGCTATCTATTGAAAGCGTATCTTATGCAGTAAAGACACCATATTTAAAAACTATGCTAGATTCTTATGGCAACAATAATAATCTGCCAACCATTAATCTGATAAGGAACTTGACCTTATCAGATAAGGTAAAAGCTATTAGAAACTTCGTTTACATTATAGAAACAAATTAGTTACGAACAACTTATTTGGCTGAATCTTATCTTTTTAAAAAATTCTTACCCAGCCACTTTCTCACAGGTTCATCGTACAATTTAAGGCATACGTAAGCCAGTGCTATTGATCCAAAGAAGAGTGCAAGTGCCCCAGGAAGTGACTGTTCAAAAGTAAGGGTCTCATTCTTTACCCAAGCATAATAGAGGTAGATAAATGGGTAATGAACCATATAGAGTGGATATGAGATGTCACCCAAAAACTTATTCAGGCGGGTAGTGAATCTACTCTTAGTCTCTCCTGACGCCCCGATATAGACCAGCAGAGGAAATGCCACAGCAAAACAGAATGTGTCGTAAAGACCATTCATCCATAGCTTTTCCGCCCCTCCAATCCTTGGGATTGCCGACAATATTACAATTGCAGCAGCTCCAAGCCAGAATGCGTATGAGACAACTCCGCGTTTGATTTTAGCTGATAGTCCATTGCCCTCTCCTCTCATGGGCTTAAACACTCTTGACATAAGCAATCCAGCTGAAAAGGCAAAAAGAAGACGAAGCAATCCTCCCAACATGTTATCCCCTGTCATAGAGTAACCGACACAGATATCACCGTATGGCCCCCAAATTGCAAAAATGGCCAGTCCAATACCGGCTGCTCCCACTAATCCCGACAAAACTTTTGTAGAGAGTTTGCGGATAAAAAACGCATAGAGGATATTGCCGATATACTCAAAAAAGAGTGACCAAGTGGGTCCGTTAAGCGGATACATCTCTCCCACCCCTCTGATCTCTGACCCTGTAGTTGCAGGTATCATAAATGCATTTAAGATTGTGGCTAAAATAAGCATACCAAGAGATATCTTTGACACATCCCAAACAGAGCAGCCCTGTGTATAAAACATAGCTACCCCAATAAGTGCACCTATAACAACCATAGGGTGAAGCCTGATAAGTCTTCTCTTTATGAAGTCCTTAACCGACATACTCTTCCATCTGTCGTCATAGGCATAGCCCATAACAAACCCGGATAAAATAAAGAAAAAGTCCACAGCCAGATAGCCGTGATTAATACGCTGGTCTATATGGCTTGTTGCAAAAGCCTCAAAAATGTGAAACCAGACAACTGTCAGTGCAGCGACCCCTCGTAAACCATCAAGTATATTATAATGCGGCTTTGTATCGGTAAAAGCCGCCGATGGAACATTCGTCATTTTCAGGAAAAAATTAGTGAATCAACCAATATTAAAGATTGAACTAAAACCGGAAATATCAAAAATCTCTTTGATTGAAGGTTGAAGCGATTTCAATAATAGTCTTCCTCCAGATGCCATCATCTTTTTATGTAATGAGAGGAATACTCTCAGACCTGAGCTACTTATATAATTTAAAGAGTTGCAATCCAACACAACTTCAGGAGTCTTAGTGTCTAATATTTTATTAATATCGTTTTCAAATTCACCATAATTTGTTGTATCAATTCGCCCCTCAATTGAAATAATAATCCTTTCGGGAGTTACTTGTGAAGTTATATTCATATTACCTGTTTAAAATTCTTAATTATTTAACTACTTTTCTGATTGTCAATACATTTACACCATCAATTCTGGCATACTCTACACTATCTGTCAACTTCTTTATAAGAAATATTCCCAACCCTCCTATCTCCCTCTCTTCTGCGGGGATGGTTGTATCTGGATCCTCCTTTGCTGTCGGGTCAAAGGCTCTTCCCCTGTCCCTTAGCTCTATCACCAACATATTCCCTTCACAGTCCAAAGATAAATCAATTTTCTCACTATCTCCCGGCTCATAAGCGTAAAAGACGATATTACTAAAGGCCTCCTCAATAACTAAATTTACTGTATTCCCCAACTCTTCAGGTAGTCCCAGTCTGCTTAACCGCTCCTCTGTCCAGTTGTTAATTCTCTGTAATTGTGCGATATCACTCTGCACTGTTATACTCTTTTCTGCCTCTTTACCCTTACTGTTATCTTCATCACTTCGTTTATACAATATGCTTAGCATTGTAAGATCATCTGACTGTTCATTATCGGCTACATGAAGCTTAACTGATCTTAGCACATCTTTGACAAGAGATTCAGGCAACCTTGATTCAGATATATTTATTGAATCAATCAGACGATTCTCAGAGAATAGTTCATTTGATGAATTTTCTGCCTCAGTGAGTCCGTCAGTATAGAGAAATATTTGATCACCGCCATTCAGCTTTGTAAACTGCTCATTAAATGTAAAATCATCAAATAGTCCAAGTGGAATACCTTTAGTAATCTCAAAATACTCTGCCTTCGCTCCACTCTTTATCAATACCGGTGGGTTATGGCCGGCATTACAATATCTCAGGTCTCCTGTCGTAGTGTCAAGTATTCCAATAAAGAATGTCACGAACATATTTGAGTCATTGTTCAGACAAAGTGTCGCATTTATCTCGGAAAGTATAGATGCTGTTGTTTTTGCCTTATCGGCAAGTGAACGGAGCAGTGTCCTTGTAACTGCCATAAACAGGGATGCAGGAATACCCTTCCCCGACACATCGCCTATGGCAAAACAGAGGTTCCTCTCATCAAGCAGGAAGAAATCGTAGAGGTCACCACCCACCTCCTTTGCCGATTCAAGCATTGCGTATAAATCAATTTGTTTAATCTGAGGAAAAGGTGGAAATATATGTGGTATCATCCCCATTTGAATCTCTTTTGCTATTCTCAGCTCACTCTCAATTTTCTCTTTCGCGGTGGTAGTCTCTCTTAAGTTACTAATATAAACAGTAAGCTCTCTCTGCATAAACTCAAAAGAGTCTCTGAGCTCTCTCATCTCGTCTTTGCTTGTTATCTGAGGAAGTTCTGCGGAGAAGTTCCCCTCAGCCACAACCCTGGCGCTCTTTGCAAATTTTGTTAAAGGCCTAAGCATCCTTCCCACAATAGTTGAGATAAATATTATCAGTAGTGCCAATGCTATTGCTGAGAGAATCACAATAACCAGATTGAGTTTCTGCAGAGATGCGTACATCTCTTTATATGGATAGATAACTCCCAAAGACCATCCGGTTGATGTTATCGGCTCATAATAGAGAAGTGCCTTACCAATTTGGGGCAGTTCAATTGTATCAAATCCAGACTCACCTCTAATCATACTCCTGCCTATCTCCCTCAATTTTGGAATTTCCAGATCTATTGCCCTTGTGAAGATAGTATGGTTCATAATGTTATTCCTATCTGGGTGTGTAACATAGACTCCGTTACCTGATATTAATAGAGCATATCCGGACTCTAAGATTTTCACTGAACTTACCGTTTGGGTTAACCATTCAAGCGATATATCTATAGTTATGATTCCGGCAAACTCTCTGTTTCCGTTTTTAATTAGATAAAAGGGGTGTGAATATGTTGAGAGAAGGGCATTTGCTCCACCTTCATCATAATAAGGCTCAGTCCAATATGGTTTTTTAAGCATGGCCGGTATCTGATACCAGTCCATTATCAAGTAGTTATATGTCTCTGACCCCAGATTTATTGATTCTACAATTGAATCATTTCTGTATGCGTATGGTGAAAAAAGGCGTCCGTTTTTATCCGGCTCAAATGCAATGGCGCTTGCGTAGATTAGCGGATTGTTCTCTACCAGCTTTTTAAGAAAATGGTAGAGTGAGTCTCTCTCCAGAGATCCGCTCTCCATCATCCATGCAAGATTTGCGGGAATAAGCTCTGCCTGTTTAACAATTTTTTCTATGCTGTGAACGCTGTTTTTGGCTGTCATCTGAGCATTTGCAGCTGTATGTTCAGCGATTGAACTTCTTGCAAACAGGTAGTAGGCTGTTACTATTGCAGCTCCTAAAAGTAGTATGGCCGGGAGCAGTCTGCTAATAATACGATATGATAGTTTCTCTCTTATCATCAGGTAAAAATTAATCCTTATTTAATTGATAACAGAGGTAACCAATTGAAGATCCTGCTTGCTGAGTTTACCTCTTCCAACAGGTTTCTCTCCGGGATCAATTGCCTCCAGTACCCTCTCCAGCATCCACCTCTGATGGACTCTGTTGTTTGGAAGATTTGCATTTTTCATGTGTCTTACAACAAGATCTATAGCATAATCTTTATGGTTAGCCGCATATTCCCAACCTTTTAGAGTAGCCTCTGCAAATGCCTCCATAACTTCAGGGTTCTCCTTATACTTACTCTCAAGGCAGTATAGCGCATCTTCCGGGACATTCAGCCCAAGATCCCTCATAAAAAATGTGTTGAGCTCTTCCGGATTAACGCCGCAATTTACAATGGTATTGTACTCATTGTAATGCATAACTGTCATTGCATCCACTCCCCCCTCCAAAAAGAGATTGACTGTATTTAAAATCCTTATTATTCTAACATCAATTTTCCTCTCTTCAAGCATTGCAAATATCAGGTCATCAAATCCGCTGCTCCAAATCCCCAGTTTTCGTCCTCCAAGATCTTCAACACTCTCAATTCCGCTCTCCTTTCGGGATACAATCATTAATGAAGAGTGTTGAAGCATCTGTGCGAAATGTTTTATCGGAAGCCCCCTTCTCTGCGCTTTCATTCCGTGTATCAGGAAAGCCGATACTATATCGGCCTCCCCCATGGTCAGAATTTTTATTATATCCGATGTGGCCGATGGGTGTTTAATGGTTACATCCAGACCCGCCTGACTATAATAACCCTGCTCCAGAGCAATGTAATATCCGGCAAACTGAGCCTGAGGCTGCCATTGAGGTGTGAATACAATCTTGCTTCTCTCTTGTGCACTTATATTTTGAATAAATGTCAAGAGTAGCAGAGCGATAAGAAAACTTTTAGGAATTCTCATTTTTATCCCTTTATATTTTCAGACTATATAAAAGATAAAACCTCTTTATCAAGCCCTACTATTCCATTAAGAGCCTCACTGTCTAATATGATCCCCAACTTTTCGGCGTCAAAAAAAACGATTATATTGAGCATTTCACTATCTGTAAATCCGGTTTTAAGAATTTCACTATCAGTGAAACCGGCTTTGAGCATTTCGCTGTCAAAGAAACCCACTTTAAGCTGTTCCACATCTCTCTGAATTGCAGACTTTACTTCATTAGCAACAGATCCGGCAGTATTTTCTGTGTCAATATTATATTTTGAAATAAGAGCTGTTCTTTTTTCATCCTTTGTCAGGATTGCATTTCTTAACTCATTTATTGCAAGCTGATTAAATGCATCATTAACTGACTGAGGAAGAGAACCCTCACTCTCTTTAACATAAACGTCAAGGTTGTCAATAAAGTCAAGAACTGCTACATTTCTGTATCTGATCTGTGTTATGATATTAACCGCCTGATTAAATGTATTTCTTACCATGGCAGGATTAAACTGGTCAACTCTCTCTAATGTCAAAACAGCAGCAAGTATATCGTTTCTGGTATTATTAAGAAAATCTGAATAGGATTTGAGTTCATTCAAATTAAACTCCATTTTAGTTTTTAGATCCGGTATCTGATCTGTCGCCTCTACCATCTGATCTATAAGTTCAGACCTGCTTACAGAGTTCATGTAATAATAAGAGAGTAATTGTACCAAAGCCTCTCTTCTCTCGCCCTCCTGAACAAGCTGATCCCTTAGCATTATATCAGATTCTGTTGCCTTTGTGTTTCTGTACTTTTTAACTTTTGCAATAGTACCTGCGATAGCATCGCTCTTTTTTGGCCTTGGGTATTCCAGGCTTATTCCGGTAATAAATCCAATGGCAAATGCCAGGATTATACCAAAAGTTACAAAAATTTTTACTTTAGTTTTCATATGTCTGAAATAGGTTAATTAGTTTCCCAACAATTTTAACGATATCATAAATTGTCCCTTTGGCACCTCTCCTCTCTCTGCAAGTCTTGCATATCCGAATGACCATGTAGTCTTAAAATACGAAAACATTACAAGTTGAATATCAACCTGTCCTCCAAAGTTAAATATATTTCTTATTGATTCTCTTTTTAAGGGGTCAGTTACAAGATGGGTTGCAAAAAGCATCGGTTTGATATATGTAGGATAGAGCCATGTGGTGCCTACTCCCTTCAATCTCAGGGGAGTTATATTTAACTCTCCCATAGTTTTTATATAACTGTTGGCTGGGATTTCATCAATCTCTGCCCCCGGGAATGCTAAAGCATTTCTATACTGTTCAGATGGCTGCCAGTCAATATAGTTATTACGAAATCCTCCAAAATAGAATTTTGAGAGTCCTGAAGAGTTATCTCCAAATGATTTTCCAATACTGCTTCTTATCCAAAAACTTGTATTCCTGAACCACGGAACAAGAATTCCAAAATCTTGTGAAGAGACAAGGGAGGGGAATAGTTTTCCATTTGCCAGATAATTTGTTGAGCTAACTGACCAGCTATAACCTGTTTCATCTCCTACTCCACCCAGAGTGGTACGCAATTTTGATATTGTATAGATCCCATAGAGAGACTGCATGCTTTTTATAGGTGATTCAACATTTTGATAAAATGGCAGAACCTCCATCAGACCATATGTAGATAATCCAACACGGTACTCTCTTTTTAAAGGTTGCTTGAAACTAAAGTTTCTGTAGTACTCAATGCCAACCGAGTAACCTGCCCTTGAACGTCTTATAGGTCCAAAGAGGTCATAAAAATTAACCGGATTGAGATTAGCCTTTAACTCCCATCCCATATACTTCCACCTTAAAGCCAGATGAATCTTTTGCCAGTAACTATAGCTGCTCCAAGGTGATATACCGGTATACAAATCAATTACTGAGAGTCCGGCAGGATCTGTCCACTTAAAATTATACCCCACGGCCATACTCCTCTTAAATCCTGATATATCGGGATAACCATAGGCAAATCTCATCTCTTTAACCGGAAGGTATGACTTCTCGTATGAAATTGTATCCCCGACACTCTTTGCGCCTGCCGGGGGGAGTGACCACTCCTCAAGTTCACTGTTTTTCTCAATAGCAAGATGCCCAAGGTATTCAATAGAATTAGCATTTGTAACAGGCTCTGCTTTGATGAGTACAGGCATCATTCCGTCTCTGTGGTACTGAAGGGCAAGAAGAGAGTCTGAAGAGAGTTGAACCGGTGAAAAGAGCCCGCTCTTGGTATTGGATAGCATCTCCATCTTCTTGTCAGATAGATTAACACTCCATATATTGGAGACTCCTGTATAATAAGAGGTTCCTGTTACAGCCTTTTCATCTGAAGTGAATCTGAACTGACCGAATGTATTGTCTTCAGAATGAGCTAGAGATTGGAGAATTACTCTTCCCTGCATTGCGTCATTCAGGTTAAGCAGGATTAAAGTTTGCTCCCCTTTAATACCTGACAGCGTGGCAACCAGCTTCTCTCCGGATGGAGAGATATCAAGATCAAAGAGAGTTTTGCCAAAAGGAAGTGTATAGATGGGAACAACCGTATTATATGGCTCAGGAATCCTGACCAGTGTTGAGTATCCGTTATCATTCTGAACTCCCCATATACTTCTGTCTTTGCTGTTGAATACTATATCTCCGGTACGGGTCATGGAGTTAATAACTCTCTTTTTCCCTGAGTCAATATCAACTTTTACAAGATTCCTGAATTTTGAATTTTGCTCTGTAATAAAAAGAGCACCTCCATTTTTATCATATGCAATATGAGTGGTGTAGTACATCTGAGGGGAGTCCACTGAGGCAATTTTTCTTGTCTTGCCTGTTTTAACATCAATTTCAGCTACCTGAGACAATATCCCGGGGTGGTTGATGGCTGCATAAATTTTCCCCCGTCCGGAGTCATAATAGAGTCGGGAGACATTCCCTAATGGTTTATCTGTTATACGGTTTAACTCTGTTATGGGATACTCTGAAATTGCCTCTATGTTTTTATTCTGGAAATCACACTCCCAAACTCTCCACTCCTCCCAGGCCTGTTTCACTGATTTGTTATAGACACTTTTAAATTGGTTAGCGTAAAAGGCTTTGCTAGCCTCACTTCTGGAAAAAAGCTCTTTTAAACTCTCCATTCCATATTTGTACGCAAGATAGGTTACAAACCTGGTTCCGTACAGGTATGAGTTTGCTCCCACCTGAAAATCAATTGTGGTACCTTCAGTTTCAAGACCAATTAATGAATATAGGGGTTCTCCCTTTTCTACAATTGCCCTGAAATACATCTCGTCATAGGGGCCCATAGCTCTGCCAAGGCCACCGGACATCCATGTCTCCATAAATGTGGCAATACCCTCATGAAACCACCTTGGAGAGTACCATCTGGGTGTCGTGAGGTAACTCCAGAATGCTGATATTGGCTGCTCTTCGCTACGCAACACCTTTCCTCCAAACTTATCTCTGAAGAAAAGATCGCGCGAATTTGCCTTGTCAGCCATAACAATGTGGGTAAGCTCATGGTTGAAGAGCCACTGAAAGCGCTCATTTGAAGGGATTATATTAAATGCAAATGAGTATGGCTCAATACCCAGAACTACAAGATTAAATGGCATAACTATTGCCCCGCCGTGTCCTGAATCTTCAAAGTCAGTAAGCATTACATATGTTTTGTCATAGTCATAACTCCACAAAGAGTTGTGGAAATTCATTGCGTTACTGTGAGTGTTTACAACATGTGGAACAAGGTAATTATAGCGTTTTCCGATATAGATCATCTCAAGGTTACCTTTAACTGCTTTTGATATACTCTGTGCCATAGAGTTTTCACTAAACGCAAGTAGTGCAACCAAAGTAAAGAGACAATATTTAGCCACTCTATTCATACGGAATAATTAAGATAGTTGTTTTAATTTCCACAAATCGTTGTAACTCATTTTAATCAAAGGTGCCAAAGTCAGCTCTCCAACCTTGCCTATATCTCTTCTCAAATGCAATAACTCTTTCAATTTTTGTTCAATATCTTCTTCAATTGGCGGCTCAATACCGCTTTCCCTCAACAATATATTTCTCTTTGCTTTAACAGATAGCTCCAGGTAAAGAGATAAGTAACAATACATATCCAATATAATCTCCGGCTTAAATCTGTCTCTCAAAGAGTTAAGATAGATGCCGGCATTTGTCTCTGACACCTCTCCGCGACGAATTTTTGATAAAAGTTCAACTTCATTGTAAAATTCCAAATCCAACCATTTACGAAGAGCTCTCTCTTTAAAGTAAAAAATTGACAAAAAAAGGAGAGGCATAATCAGCAGTAATCCGAGAGTCTGGAGAAGGGGGTCAAAATAGAAGCTATTGAACAGTGAGTGCATCAGAATTGCAGTAACCAAACCAGATATTATATTTAATGGTCTGATTCTATGCTTGTCTGCCCTGCCGAGTGTTATCATGGCTAGCAGAGAGGTACACCCTCCGTGCATAAGGGAGGTACCTAAGCCTCTGACAACCCAAATCAGTAGATTGGGGTCAGGATTTACATTCAGATAGTAAACATTTTCCGCAAGCGAGAACCCTGTACCTATTGCAAAACCGTAAATAATTGCGTCAATGGAAAAACCTATCTTTTTAGTTGACAGAAAGATATATATTACAAATGCTTTTAATATCTCCTCTGTGACTGGTGCCTGGATGAGAGTCAGAGCTTTGGGTGAATCTTCGCTGAATATGGGCAAAAAGGAGTTAAACAAATAGGAGATAAGTGCTGATAATATCCCCCACAAAAAACACATTATTAAAAGTTTATAGGAGACTAGCTTAAAACTGTCTAGCAGAAAAAGAAAAATCAGGAATATGACTGCCGGGAAAACACTGATTACCAAATCCATAAGCTAGTTAATTACAGCCTATTAAGAAATAATTTATTTTGCGGTTACAAGTTACGAAAATTCTTCTCCTTAAAGGAATATATTTGTGTGTATCTTCGCGCTCTGAAAATTAATTCTAAAATTTAGTTTAATGGTCTCTTGCGACGGGTTGTGTGTTGAGTTTGGCGGTACAGTACTGTTTGAAAATATTTCATTTGTTATTAACGATAATGACAGGATAGCCCTTATGGGCAAAAACGGAGCCGGGAAATCTACCCTGCTTAAGATACTGGCAGGGGAGCGTAACCCCTCCAGGGGGGTGATTTCGGCACCAAAGGACTCACTAATTGCATATCTGCCCCAGCATCTAATGACAGAGGATGGCAGAACAGTATTTGAGGAGGCATCACAGGCATTCAGCCATCTCCATGAAATTGAGGCTCAGATAGCCGATTACAACAAACAGTTGGAAGAGAGAACAGATTACGAATCTGAAGACTACTATAAGCTAATTGAGGATCTTTCTGCACTTAGTGAGAAGTACTATGCAGTTGATATAACTCATTTTGAGGAGGATGTGGAGAAGGTACTCCTTGGTCTGGGTTTTAAAAGGGATGAATTTACTAGACAAACATCTGAACTCAGCGGAGGGTGGAGAATGAGAATAGAGCTGGCAAAAATTCTATTGCGCAAGCCAGACGTCATACTTCTTGACGAACCTACTAACCACCTTGATATGGAGTCAATTATTTGGCTGGAGGAGTTTTTAATTAACCAAGCAAAGGCTGTTGTGCTTATATCTCATGACAAATCCTTTGTGGATAATGTCACAAACAGAACAATTGAGCTCACAATGGGCAGAATATACGACTACAAGGTAAATTACACCCACTACCTTGAGTTACGTAAAGAGAGACGTGAGCAACAACAGAGACAATATGAGGATCAGCAGAAGATGATTGCTGAGACAAAAGAGTTTATAGAGAGATTCAAAGGAACATACTCCAAGACTCTTCAGGTACAGTCAAGGGTTAAAATGCTTGAGAAGCTTGAGTTGGTTGAGGTGGACGAGATTGATACATCTGCCCTGAAGCTTAAATTTCCGCCCTCACCGCGAAGCGGAAATTTCCCGGTAATTATGGATAGTGTCGGTAAAAGCTATGGAGAGAAGAGGATATTTTCAAACGCCTCTCTGACAATTGACAGAGGAGATAAGGTTGCATTTGTCGGAAGAAACGGAGAGGGAAAATCAACCCTTGTCAAGTGCATTATGAGAGAGATTGAACACGAGGGAAAACTCACCCTTGGTCATAATGTGCAAATAGGCTATTTCGCTCAAAACCAAGCATCTTTGCTTGATGAAAATCTAACTGTGTTCCAAACAATTGATGATATTGCTGTGGGCGACATCCGCTCAAAAATAAGGGATCTGCTTGGTGCATTTATGTTTGGCAGAGATGATGTTGATAAAAAAGTTAAGGTCCTTTCAGGTGGAGAGAGAACCAGGCTAGCAATGATAAAACTGCTCCTTGAACCGGTTAATTTGCTTATATTGGATGAACCGACAAACCATCTTGACCTTAGAACTAAAGAGATACTTAAACAGGCTCTTCTGGCATTTGACGGAACACTTATAGTTGTTTCTCACGACAGGGATTTCCTTGACGGGCTGGTTACAAAGGTATATGAGTTTGGAAACGGACAGGTCAGGGAGCATCTTGAGACTATTCAGGGATTCCTTGAAAAGAAAAAGATGGAGCATCTCAGAGAGATTGAGATGAAATCATAAAGAGAGTAATGCAGAAGAAAATTGCAGTCATAGGCGGTGGAGCAGCAGGTTTTTTTGCAGCAATCTCTGCAAAGGAGAACTTTCCTGAATCTGATGTAACCATTCTTGAGAAGTCTCAGCAACTCCTCTCAAAAGTCAGAGTATCCGGAGGTGGGAGATGCAATGTGACCAATGCATGTGAGACAATTGAGCAATTGTGCAGTGCATATCCAAGAGGGGGACGGCAGATTAAAAAGCTATTTGGCTCATTCAATAACAGTCACACTATGGATTGGTTTGAGAATAGAGGGGTTTCACTTACAGTTCAGGAGGATATGTGTGTATTTCCTGTATCTCAAGACTCCGGCAGCATCATTGACTGTTTTATGACTGAGGCCGAAAGGCTTGGGATTAAAATATTGACAGGAGCAGCAATAGATGAGTTAAAGCCGACTACGGATGGATTGTGTCTTGGGTTCAAAGATCCTAAAAGAGCTGTTCAAGTCTTTGACAGAGTTATTGTTGCAACAGGGGGATCTCCAAAAAGAGAGGGGCTTGAATGGCTTGAGAGATGTGGCCATAAAATTGAAGATCCTGTCCCTTCACTCTTTTCATTTAATATGCCGTCAGAGCCGCTTAGAGACCTTATGGGGGTTGTGGTTGAAAACACGATCGTCTCTCTGCCGGGTACTCGGTTAAGGGCAGATGGTCCGATTCTTATAACACACTGGGGAGTAAGCGGGCCTGCAATTCTAAAGTTATCATCATATGGAGCAAGAATTTTAAACAAATCCGGATACAATTTCAAAATCTGCATAAACTGGATAAATGAGACCAACAACGAACTGGTTTTTGAAGAGATAAACTCAATATCTGAGGTAAATTCGGGCAAATTGCTAACATCTGTAAGACCCTACTCACTACCCGTTCGTCTGTGGAACCACCTGCTGGAACGGTGCGGGCTATCAGCAGAGAGACGCTGGTCTGAGTTAGGGAGAAAAGGTGTTAATAAAATTATCAACACACTTACAAATGACATATACTCGGTGAAAGGTAAAGCCACTTTCAGGGAGGAGTTTGTGACCTGTGGCGGAATTAGCCTTGAGAGTGTAAACATGAACACACTAGAGAGCAAAATTGTCCCAAATCTCTACTTCGCAGGAGAAATACTTGACATTGACGCAATAACCGGAGGATTCAATCTGCAGGCCGCATGGACTACGGGTTATATAGCCGGAAAATTATTAAAGAGCTGATGACTAATCTAAAGCATCAAACATCTTCGTCAGTTTATCAAATGCCTTTTTAAAGCTGTTATTTAGCCCAATGTGCCCGCTGGTATGCCCCAGAGTATTCATCTGTCTTCCCTCAATCCTAATCTTCTCTTCATACACCTTCGTCTCCTCTCCCCTGCTGTCACTCAACTCAGCCTCCATTCTGACACTTGCAATATATAGAGTTGACATTAGCGTTGACTCAAACTTAAGGAGGTTGATTCTGAGCAACAGCCCTCCCCTCTCTGGTGCATCTCCGAATCTATCTTCAGGTAGCAACATCACTTTTGCATTTGGATATGTTTGGCTTAAATAGTCAACAAAAATTGCATAAAGTTCATCCTTGGTACACCTCTCATTCAGTTTCCTCTCATAAGTTCTGTTATCCTGGAAAACAACTGAAAGTTTAACATCGCTCAACACCGGCCTAGGCTCTATCTTCTTAATTTGGGGAGGAAATACATAGCTCTGTGCGCATACAGAAAGAGGTCAAATAAAAAGCAAAAACAACAGTAATTTTTTCATTTTTATTGAGCTTTTGAGTTCAGCCATAAATATAATTTTTTATATATCAGAATCAAAATATTCAGTATATGCAACAGAATTACTTGCAATCCGTTTTTAAGGAAAAATATAATGTTAAAAATATTTCCAAAATTTCTCATTTACGGATTGTTGATTCTGTCTATGAAACCTGCATATGGACAAATAAGTGTACCATATATAAATAATGATCCAGTCATTGACGGATTACCAGATATTAATCTTCAATCATTTAAATTAAATGAATTTGCAACTGCAAGAAAAAGCAATCCGGAAAATCCAGGCATTAAGGCTGGATATTATATTGCTTATTCAGAGAGTTTCCTATACCTCTACATTGAGGCATCGGCAGAGAAAATAATTTTTCGTGACAGAGGCTATCAGAATGGCGATGGGTTTCATTTAATGATTGGCAAACCCCTTCCTGACGGAGAGCCCGCCAGTGAATTTTATATTCTTGGCTTCTCTCCTGATGAAAATAATTATAACAAGTTGGTTTGGTATTATAATATTGACCTTTCAGGGAGGAGACTTGACTCAAAGACAAAGTATAAATCAGCAGAAAAAAACGGCAAAATATCTTTTGAACTTCTCCTTCCCTGGAGTGTGATATATCCGTATAACCCGTTACTCTCTGAGAAAATTGGGTTTAATCTCTGTTTTGTAAAGGCAATAGGAGAGGGAGAAAAGACTCTCTATTTTGTAAAAGAGGATAATAAATTTCAGAATGAGCAGTCTAAAAGAGAGTATGAAATACTCGATTTTAAAGCTCCCGCAACCGGAACTTCAAGTATTGTGTCAAGACCCATAAAAAACACAATTTCACATGGAGAAAATCTCCGAGTAAAGCTTTCAGGCTATAACAAAGAGGTGATAAATAAAATAATAACTGTGAGAATATTCTCTGGAGAAAATTCACTGGTTGCCACGAAAAATACTACAGTGGAATTTGAGCCGGGAATTTCAGAGCGGGAAATAATAGTTGATTGTGAAAATTTAATATCAGGTGGCTATATTTTAAGAGTTTTTGCTGACAATTTACTGATTGATGAACATTACATCTCTATTATTCATGATTACAATTTTAATGAGTGGAGAGCTAAATTAAATAGTCTTTCAGATAAACTTTCTGCCGGTAATTTAAATACTTTGAAATTTTACATTAATAATACTGAACATCTGCTAAGATCTGCCAAAGATTATGAATGCTCCTACTTTATAAGAAAAAACATATCTGAAGTTGATGAATTAATAAAGGCTCTTGAGAAAGGAGATGACAGAATTTCAAATAAGAGAGGGTATTACAGAAGGGCATATCAGCCATATAATAGTGACGAATTATGTCCATACTCCGTCTATGTACCCTTTGACTACTCTCCTAAAAAGAGGTATCCCCTTCTTGTCTATTTGCACGGAAGCGGAGAGGATGACAGGGCTTTGGAAAGAACTGATATTCTCCCAGAGGAATTTATAGTAGTTGCTCCGGGTGGAGCAGGCACATCAAACTGCTTTGCAACTAAAGAGGCGCAAAATGATATTGAAGAATCTATCTCCGATGTAATTAAAAACTTCAATATTGATACTGCAAAGATTATTCTTAGCGGCTTTTCTATGGGTGGATACGGAGTCTATAGAACCTTTTATGAAAACCCATCAAGATATTGTGCAATAGCGATATTATCAGGTCATCCTGATTTAGCAAGGAGATGGATTAATAGAGATGAAATTAACTTTCTTGATAAATGGTAAAGGAGACCTCAACTGTCCTTTTGAACTTACGGTAAGAGTTGTAGAAAATTTAAAGTCAATAGGTGCAAATATTACTTTTATAGCCGACGACTCTGGTCACGGGGTATTAAGTATTGAAAGCAAAAACAGATACTATTCATGGTTAAGAGAACAGCTGCAAAGTCTCCACTAATACAACGATAGCCACTTTATGTTGAACCATCTCCCCCTTTTTTCACTCTGCCGGCATCCTTCAGGCTTTTACTGATTATCCACTCCAACTGACCATTTATACTACGAAATTCATCTGCAGCCCACTTCTCAATGGCCTTCATGGTATCGACGTCAATTCTTAATACAAATGTCTTCTTCTCTGCCATCTATTATGTTTTTTACTGATTTAAAGTACCTGTGTTGATTACCGGAGAGGTCTCCCTGTCTCCACATAATACCACTAGCAAATTACTTACCATTGCAGCTTTTTTCTCCTCGTCCAGATCCACAATATTCTTTTTAGACAGAAGCTGCAGAGCTCCTTCAACCATTCCTACTGCACCCTCTACCATTTTAATTCTTGCTGCTATAATGGCAGATGCCTGTTGCCTCTTAAGCATTGCCTGAGCAATTTCCGGAGCATATGCAAGATATCCTATTCTTGCCTCAATGACAGTAAGACCGGCAAGCTTAAGCCTTTCACAAATCTCCTCCTCAAGGCATTTGCTTACATCTTCAAAATTTGAGCTAAGAGTTACTGATGCACCCTCATCTTCAAACTGATCATAAGGGAATGAACCTGCCAGTTTGCGAACTGCAGCATCTGTCTGAACTTTAACAAATTGCTCATAATTATCTACATCAAATAGAGCTTTGTAGGTATCATCAACCTTCCACACTAAAATTGAGCTAATTAGAATTGGGTTTCCCAACTTGTCATTTACTTTTATTCTTTCACTCTCAAAATTTCTTGCCTTAAGTGATATAGAGGTCTTTTGGAAAAATGGATTTGCCCAGAAGAATCCGTTTTCCTTAATTGAACCCTTGTATGCTCCAAAGAGCAGAATTACTTTTGAGTTGTTTGGACTGATAATGAAAAAGCCCATTAAAGTAAACACAAGTACCACCATGGCAACAATAGCGGGAAACACCCACTCATTAATAAATGAGAAAACAACAAAAATGGCGACTAATAGTGCTAAAGCTAATATAATATAGCCATTAACAACTTTAATTGAAGATTCGCTTTTCATAATTTATGATATTATTTTGATATTATTACAACATCAAATATAATGCAATTAATTTATTAACCAAAAATAAATTATAACTTTACAACATCTAAGAAACTACAATGCATATTCGCTATAGCAATCTTCTTAATAATAACCTGAGTAATAATAATATTCGGGCAGGGAGGTTGTATAATAAAGTGTAATTAAGATAAATATATTAAAAAATAACACTGAAGAGAGCCTCCCGCAACGGAGGCTCTCTTTTTTAATAACCTCAAAACAATATAATAATGGATTATCATCAGCTGTTGGAAACCGAATGGGCAATTGCCTTTGTTAAAGAGCGTTTTGAAAAGCATCTCTGCTACGGTCTCAATCTTTTAAGAGTATCATCACCTATTGCTGTTCTTGAGGGCAAAGGAATTAATGATGATCTGAATGGTTTTGAGCGTCCGGTCTCTTTTCCGGTTAAGTCTCTTGGAGATAACAAAGCGCAGGTTGTTCACTCTCTCGCAAAATGGAAAAGGTTAAGGCTTATGCAAATGGGAATGCCTCCCGGTAGAGGAATTATAACCGATATGAGGGCGTTGAGGCCTGATGAGGAGTATACAAATCTACATTCTGTCTATGTTGATCAGTGGGACTGGGAGCAGAGAATAGAGGAGAATGAAAGAGGGCTAAAGAGGCTAAGAGAGTGTGTCAATATTATCTACAAAGCTTTGAAAGATACAGAGAAAGAGGTCTCATCCAGATATCCCGATATTCTATCTGTTTTACCGGAAAAGATACTCTTTATTCATTCGGAAGATCTACTTAAGCTATATCCTGGACTTAATGGGAAAGAGAGAGAACGTGAAGCTGCAAAAGAGTTTGGGGCAATATTTATTATTGGAATTGGAGGAGAACTTTCGAATGGAGTAGCACACGATCTCAGAGCTCCCGATTATGATGACTGGAGCTCACCCAATGAAGATGGATATATGGGTTTAAACGGTGATATTATTGTTTGGCATCCTGTTCTTAAGTGCGCTCTGGAACTCTCATCTATGGGAATACGGGTCAATCCGGAAGCATTGGTTAGGCAATTAACATTAAGAAAATGCGAACAAAGAGCCCTACTACCCTACCACTCAATGTTAATCAAAGGGATGATGCCCGAATCTGTCGGTGGTGGAATTGGTCAGTCTCGTGTATGTATGTTTATGCTAAAGAAAAGGCATATTGGTGAGGTACAGGTTGGAATCTGGTCAGATGAGCAGAGAGAATCACTCGCTCTGGAGGGGGTTGAGCTGTTATAAAGTAATCTCCCATTCTTTCTGATACTATTCAACCATTAAAAAATATGTTAATGAAGGGGTGTGGATTTCGCTCCTAATTTTTTATCTTTGCACTCCAATTTGTTTCCGGGGTGTGGCGCAGTTGGCTAGCGCACTTCGTTAGGGACGAAGAGGTCGCCCGTTCGAGCCGGGTCACCCCGACATTAATTATGCTGGCAACAAGTGAAATACTTATCAGGCTTCTGCTTGCATCACTCTTTGGCGGGCTTATAGGGCTGGAGAGGGAGAGGAAGGACTGGGCAGCAGGCCTCAGGACCCATATGATGGTGAGCGTGGGCTCTTGCCTGATAATGATTGTATCAGCTTTCGGTTTCTCTGACATTCTTGGTACAGAAAATGTCTCTTTGGACCCGTCACGTGTAGCATCTCAGGTTATAAGCGGGATTGGATTTATTGGCGCCGGCACAATTCTTTTTCTGAAACAGGGTGCCATCAGGGGCCTAACAACAGCATCCGGGCTCTGGACTGTAGCCGCAATTGGTCTTGCAACAGGAGGCGGACTCTACCTCGCGGCCGGCGCTACCACTGTAATAGCACTTATTATCCTCTGGGCCCTCAAACCTCTTGAGCAGGTCTATTTCAGAAAATATAAGCCTATATCAATCCGTGTTGTAACACACACCGGAACAGATTCAGATTTTATAAGGCATCTCTTGGAAAAAAAAGAGCTTAAACTCCAAACTTTCAATCTTGAACGCAATGAGAGCGAGATTGTTTACGAACTCAAATTTGAACATACCGAACTCTCAAAACTTGATTTAATAATACAGGAGCTTAGAAACGATCCCGCAATAAAAGAGATAAGCTGGAATAGATAGGCATTGGAAAAATTGCTACCTTTATTTCTCATTATTCCTAAGCTTTTATGAAAAAATTACTATTCACAGGACTTCTTCTGCTATTTTGGGCAGCTGTTCCGGCTCAGAACAGACAATCTGCATCTACAGAACAAACATTAGAATCTCAATTACTTAAAGAAATAGCCAGTCTCAGGAGGGAGATTCAGGGCTACAGACACACACACGACCAGATAATAAAAAAGGTTGATGACCTGATGTGGCATCAAATGCTCGGCGATATCTCCTATGTTGATAAGGTAAGGCTGACAGGCCCCCCAAGATGGAAACCGAAAAGGGAGGGGGACAGATTTGCAGCAAATCCTCTTCAGTTCTACACCTATGTCTTTATACCCAAAGATCTGGACAGAGACAAAAAATACCCACTTATTGTCCTTCCACACAGTGGCATACATGCGGATTTCTCTACATATTATGCACATATTGTGAGAGAACTTATTGCTCAGGGCTATGTCGTTGTTTCTGCCGAGTACAGGGGCTCTACCGGATATGGAAGAGATACATACGAAAATATTGATTACGGAGGGCTGGAGAATGAGGATGTGATGGTTAGCCGCGATTATATGCTTGAAAATTACAGCTTTGTTGATAAAGACAGAGTGGCAATAATTGGCTGGAGCCATGGCGGAATGATCTCACTTATGAATATTTTACGATATCCGGAAAAATTCAAGTGCGCTTTTGCCGGTGTACCGGTAAGCGATCTGGCAAACAGGCTTGCATCTCACGATGCATCATACACAGCTTATTTTACAGCACCATACCACATTGGAAAGTCAATTGAAGAGGATCCCGCAGAGTACAAAAGACGCTCACCTTCAACATACGCCCATCTGCTTGACAGACCACTGCTTATACATACAAACACAAACGACAACGATGTTTACGTTGAGGAGGTTCTCCTTATGATTGACTCCCTGAAGACTCACAATAAAAAGTTTGAGTATAAGATATTCAAAGATGCTGCCGGTGGACATGGTTTTGACAGAATTGACTCAAAAGAGTCAACTGATATAAGGTTTACGATTCACAAATTCCTTGAGAGATATCTGAATCCTCCCAAACCATTCAATAGCGAGGCAGATATGAGGCGTGCCGCATACAGGTTCTAATCTCTTCTTAAAAAAACTGAGATATGGAGTTGATGGTATTGGTATTTATTATCGGCTATATCTTTATAGCACTGGAACACAGAGTGCGGATAGATAAAGCCGCCATTGCCCTCCTTACCGGAGGGGCTCTATGGGTTCTCTATATACTCATCTCGCCTCTCTCAGTTCAAACAGTCTTTCCTGACAGCTTCAGAGAGTTCATCTCAAATCAGAGCTCACTCTCGCTGCTTCCGCTAATTGAACAGTGCAGAGGATACATTGTGGATGTGCATATAATTGAGAGTCTTGGAGAGATCTCTGAGACCCTCTTTTTTCTGATGGGTGCCATGACTATCGTTGAGTTAGTGGATGTACATGGCGGTTTTTACATAATTACCGACAGGATTTCTACAAACAACAAAAGAGTACTGCTCATTTTAATTGCCTTTATCACATTCATTATGAGTGCGATACTTGACAATCTCACTACATCTATTGTTATGATTATGATGGTTAGAAAGCTTGTCCCTAACTACAAAGAGAGGTGGGTTTACGGCAGCATAATAATCATTGCCGCTAACAGCGGAGGGGCTTGGTCACCGATTGGGGATGTAACCACAATTATGCTCTGGATTAAAGGTAAGATTACTACTGCACCGGTTATTACAAAACTTTTTATTCCAAGCCTGATATCAATGCTGATCCCCACCATACTTGCATCAAGAATGTTGAAAGGAGAGCTGCCTGAAGGGGCTAAAAAGGCTGCCGGACATATCTCTACAATCCTTAGCGAAAAAGAGAGATTCATTCTTTCAGCTATGGGTGTGCTGGCATTGGTTCTTGTGCCGGTATTCAAATTTGTAACACAACTCCCTCCCTTTGTTGGGGTTTTGATTGGGCTCAGTTTATTATGGATATATACTGAGATAATCTATTCAAGAAAAAAAACAAGCGAAACACTTAAACACAGAGTTACCAGAGTCCTCAAGAGGGTGGATACCGCGACTATACTCTTTTTCCTTGGAATCCTGCTGGCAGTGAATGCTCTTCAGGGTACCGGCATTTTAAATACAATGGGGGAATTTCTGGAGGAGCGAGTACATAACATATATTTAATCAATATAGCAATTGGATTCCTCTCTGCTATAGTTGACAATGTGCCTCTGGTTGCTGTAGCTATGGGAATGTATCCCCTTGCAGATGCATCAATGATTTCAACTGCTGCAGACCCACTTTTCATGCAGACCTTTGTACAGGATGGAAGCTTCTGGCTCTTCCTTGCATACTGTGCGGGTGTAGGTGGCAGCATTCTGATTATTGGTTCAGCCGCAGGTGTCGTGATAATGGGAATTGAAAAAATATCATTTGGATGGTATCTTAAAAATTTTTCAATTCTGGCTCTTGCCGGATACCTTGCCGGAGCAGGAGCATTTGTGCTGATTGATATCTACTTATAAAAGCCAAAATTCAGATATGGAGCATCTTGCCTGGATTGGTCTGTCGCAAAGTCTGTTTGGAGCTCTTCTTGTGGGGAGCAAATCAAATGCATCTCTTCCGGACAAAATACTTTCAATTTGGCTACTGTTAATGGCTGTGGTTTTCCTGTCTCTTGGACTTGATATAAGAAGCAACTCCTTCACAACTCTTACAAGCTCATTCCTACTCTTCAATCCCCTTCTATACCTCTACTCAGCAGGCTCCACAGTTAAGGGCTTCAAACTTAAGTGGACACACACATTTCATCTCCTCCCCTTCATCTTTTTTGAGGCGTACTCACATATTACAAAAATTGAGTTTTTGCCCGGTGCCTATTTTGAAAGAGATGGAGAGTTTTTAATAAGGATTATCTTTGGAGTAGTTAATATTGCCTCATGGTTTGGATACACTGCAGTCGCCCTGATGTTGATTCACAAACACAGAATGAGACTAAAAGATGAGCTCTCCTCAATAGACTCAATGGACAAACTAAGCTGGCTTCTCTTTATATCCATCTTCTATACAGTATATTGGATTGTGTTGCTCATTGTGTCTCTGACAATAGTTTCTATTAGATCCTCCAGTCTCTTTCCAATGGTCTATAATTACGCTGTACTCCTGGGTATGGCATTTATCATAACATATTACGGAGTAAGGCAAAGGGAGATTGCCCGTTTTTTCAGAGAGGCCGACGCAGAGTCGGAGAGCATAAATGAGGGAGATGAGAATATGAGGCATGTCAATGTTGAAAGGGCTATCAGGAGCTTTATGGAGGAGGAGCGTGGTTTCACAAATCCGGAACTTAGCCTCCAGTCACTGTCAGAGAGTAGCGGATTTCCCAGATATCTTGTAACGGAAGTATTGAACAACAGGATGGGTACTAACTTCTTTACCTATGTAAACGGCCTAAGAACCCAAGAGGCAAAGCGGCTCCTCTCCTCCCCCGATAATAAATATTCAATAGAGGCCATTGGTTTTGAGTGCGGTTTCAAAAGCCGGTCATCATTCTATACATTCTTTAAAAAGAGTGTCGGAATGACTCCAAACGAGTTCAAACTCTCTGCATTGAGGCAAAAGGATGTATGAATCTGTTCAATCCGTACAAATTTCTCTTGAGATGCGGAATCAATATCTGTAACTTTGTCTCATTAAAGATTAATAAAATGAAGAAATTTGCAATTGCGGCCCTTCTACTCTTGACACCTCTTCTAATGAATGCACAGGAGAACTTCAGAGAGAGGGCAGAGTTCAGCGGATATGTAAGAGGCTCATTCCAGGGTTTCTCAAAAAACTATGATCTCTCAAATGTCTTTGCACAGTTTGCGCTTAAGGGCAAGTACTCAGGTAAGCATACAATATTCAATGCTGAGGTTTGGTTTCTGGGAGGGCACCATTTCGGAGAGTTTTATAACAGACTTGAGATAATGGATGCATATGCCGGATATGTATCAGACAAATTTGACTTTCTAGCGGGGAATCAGATTGTAAAATGGGGAAGGACAGACGGATTCAGTCCAACAGACAACATCTCCCCTAGGGACTACTTCTTCCTTACTTCCGATATTGACGACCAGCTTAGGGCAAACCTCATGGCAAGGATTAAATACAGGTTTAACCCATATATTGATCTTGATATTATTGCTATCCCATTTTACAAACAATCAAATTACCGTTTTGATCTTTTTGATATGGGAGGAATGGCAAAATTTGGAGAGGAGACAAATCCTGAATTCAGTTTTTCAAATGCCACACTGGCCGGAAGGCTCAATTTTGAGCTACCCGGAGCCGGATTCTCACTCTCATATTTCAGAGGATTTGACCCTTACCACGGATTCAATTTAAAGGGGATAGAGCTGGATATAAACGCTCCTAATCCTATACCCACCATAAACTACTCCTCCACTCCATACAGGAAACAGACCATTGGAGCAGATTTTGCCATTCCGTCAGGATCCTGGATTTTCAGGGGAGAGGCGGCCTGGAATATTACAAAGGGCGGAGATGATTCTCTCTTCATCCCCCTCCCCTCTCTGGCATACGTTGCAGCAGTAGAAAAGGAGTTCTGGGGAGTAATGGGGATATTCCAGTATATCGGAAGGTATACACCCTCTTATAAGCCAATATTTGAGCCTCAGCCGGCAGGAACAGATCCTGACCAGATGCTTCTGTATATGGGAGAGATGGTGGAGTATCAAACCCGACTCTTCAACAGGAAAATATTTGGACAGCAGAAGAGGAGTAACCATGCATTTGCCCTGACAGCAAGGAGGAGTTTCGCTTATGACACTATTACGGCAGAGCTGACAGCATATTACAATATTACATCAAAAGAGTTCCTGCTGCGGCCAAAGCTCTCCTGGACCATCGCCGACAATCTCTCAATGGCAATAGGTGGACATATTATGACTGGCGAAAAGGAGTCTCTTTATGACTACTCCGGACCTGTAATGAACGGTCTGTTTCTTGAATTAAAAGCATCATTCTGACATGGATAAAAGATCATTTGTACTAAGAAACCGCAAATTAATAATTGTATTAACTCTCCTGCTGGCAGCTGTCGCTACTGTGCCTCTCTTTTCCTTAAAGATTAACCCTGACCTTGAGAGCTACCTTCCTGACAACATTGAATCAAGAATCAATAACAACAAGGTTGGAGAGATGTTTGGAACTAAAGAGCCAATTGTCGTCATTCTCTCAACAGAAGATGTACTGGCTCCCCAAACACTTGAGAGGATTGACAACCTTACCTCTAGCTTTCTGGATATGGGAATCCTCTCTCCTGTCCAATCTCTCTCAACGGCTAAAAATATCCGTAGTGAAGATGGAATGATGCTGGTTGACCCGGTAATTGAATCCTATCCTCAGGATGATGATGAGATAGAGGAGTTGAGAGAGAGTATCCGCCAGAACGACCTTGCTTACAAACTCTTAGTCTCTGAAGATTTTAAAAATACTATGATCCTGTTAAACTCAGACCTCTCTGTTAAGGATGCTGAGCTTATGAATATGATAGACTCTGTAATAAACCTCTATCCCGGGAGTGAGGAGGTTCTTATTAATGGGCAGCCATATCTCAGAGGTGAAGCTAATGAGAAGATCAGCAAGGATATAATGATTCTTCTCCCATTGGGTCTTCTGCTTATGCTGATCTTTTTCTGGATCTCATTCAGGGAGTTCAAGGGGGTTATCCTGCCATTTGGAGTTGTTCTGATCTCTATAGCAATCTCAATGTCTCTGATTCCTTTGCTGGGATGGGAGCTTAGCATAATTGGTGTTCTTATCCCTATAATGATGATTGCAATTGCAAATAACTATGGTGTCCATTTCATTGCAAGATATCAGGAGCTAAATGCGACGGATCCGAATACCACAATGGAGGAGATTGTGGAGGAGGCTCTCTCATACCTTAAAAGACCGGTGGTTATTTGCGGCTTAACTACTATTGTAGGGATTCTCGGACTCACTGTACATATACTTCTTCCGGCAAGCCAGATGGGGGTAGTATCCGCAATAGGTATAGCTATCGCCCTTTTGCTCAGTCTTACATTCATACCTGCTCTTCTCTCTTTTCTGAAAAAGGGTGCGCTCCATTTTCATCCGGATGGCGAAAGCAGAAGCCTTATTGCAAAAATGCTTAACAGCATTGGGAAGCTACTCGCAAGGCACCCCAAGAGGGTGCTTGCAGGGTTTGCAATCCTTTTTCTTGCAACTGCCTCCGGAATTGCTGCAATGGGCGTAGCCTCGGACTTTAATAATATACTTCCTGCAAAACACCCCTTTAATAAAAGCATTGATATTGCAAATAGCGAATTTGGCGGAAGTAAACTCATGACGGCTGTATTTGAGGGAGATATTAAGGATCCAGGGCTCCTGAAGAGGATGGAACACTATGAATCCGAACTTGTAAAGGTTAATGGTATTGGAAGTGCAACATCTATTGCCAAAATAATCAGAAAGATGAGTACTGCTCTGAATGACCCTAATGAGGAGGGATACAATAAAATCCCTGACGACCGTGATGCTGTCGCTCAATATGTTGAGCTGTACTCAATGAATGGTGACCCGGCGGATTTTGAGCAGTTTGTGGACTTTGACTATACAAAGGCTGCAATGACTATTCAGTTCAACGCTGAAGGCATGAGGGATCTTGAGAGAGTAATAGCCTCTGTTGATAATATAATTGGAGATGACCCTGCATTAAGTTTTACCGGTGGATACTCCCTTGTTGAGAAGGAGATGAGTGAGTCAATTGTAAGGGGGCAATACTACTCTCTTCTGTTTGCTTTTGTTGCAATATTCATACTTCTGGCAATTATATTTAAAAGTATTTCAGCGGGGCTTCTAGGCTCTCTCCCTCTTCTCTTTGCCGTTATTTGCACATTCGGCTTTATGGGATGGAGCGGTATAAAGCTGGATATTGTAACGGCATTGCTCTCCTCTGTCTCTATTGGGCTTGGAGTTGACTTCACCATCCATATGTTCTGGAGGATGAAAAGTGAAATTGCCTCTGGAAGGGAATACAGAGATGCTGCGGTAACTGCATTTAAGACAGCAGGAAGGGGAATTACAATCAATGCGCTCTCAGTAATGCTTGGTTTCTCAATTCTGTTCTTTTCATCATTTCCCATTATTAAATCTTTTGCCCTGCTCATTATACTCTCCCTGCTATTCTGCCTTGTCTCCTCCTTGTTGCTAGTTCCCGCAATTTGTGTTACTTTTAAACCCGGATTTCTAAAAAATGGAAAACGATATGAAAAGAGTGTTTAAATATTTCAATACATTAACAATCATACTGGTTACATCTTCATTTGCTGCATCTCAAAATCCAAGGGAGATTAGCAAAAAATCTGCTGATGCAATAGCTCTCGGCTCAATGGAGATGACGACAACACTTAAAATCTTTGATGCAAAGGGTAATGCAAGGAGCCGTACATTGAATATGGCCAGTCGTAAATTCGGAGATGTTACAAAGATGATGATGAAATTTACGGATCCTGCCGATGTCAAAGGCACCTCCATTCTTATTTACGACTATGAAGAGAGAGCTGACGAAATGTGGATTTATATGCCTGCCCTCAAAAAGACAAGGAGGGTTGTAAGCAACGAGAGAGGGAAAAACTTCATGGGCTCTGAATTTACAAATGCTGATATGAGTAAACCAAATATTGAAGATTTTGATTATAAAATAATCTCGTCAGAAAATATCAACGGAAGGGCGTGTCACGTTATTGAGGCAACTCCTGTATCTCAGGAATCATTGCAATCCAACGGTTTTTCTAAAAAGGTCTCATATATTGACAAAGAGAATTATTTGTGCTATAAAATTGAATATTACGACCTTAAGGGTAAAATATTGAAGACTCAAACAATTGGAGACTATAGGCCTGTTGAGGGGGGTAGCTACTTCTACTATGAGATGGAGATGAAAAATGAACAGAATGGCAGGAAATCTGTTTTAAAGACAGAAAAGTTTAAGCCTCAATCTGAAATGACAGAGGCTCAATTCTCTCCGTCAAATCTTGATAAATAGAGAACTATGACAAAAAAGACCTTTAATATAGGGGGGGCGCATTTCAAAAAAAAGGAGCTCTACGAAAAGGTTGAATCAGACCTTGAGATAGTTGAAATGCTTTATGAGAGTGTTAAGGGTCAGATTCCCGGATACCTGGAGACTATTGGCGAGATTGTATCCTCATTAAATCAGAACATTTTGCTTACGCCTGAACAGATAGAGCAGCTCAGGTTCTCGTCCCATTCAATAAAAGGCTCTGCTTATAACCTCTGTTTTGAAAGGTTGGGCAACATTGCAAAAAGAGTTGAAATGACTGCAAGGGAGTGGGGATGCCCGGAGGCTGACAACAGCGGGGAGATGCTCCCCTATCTTTATGAATTATTAAGGGAGGAGTGGACTAAAGTCCTCTCTCTTATGAAAATCTGATTGCTATGCACATTATTGAAACATCTTATTGCTCAGACAAGTATCAGTACACTATGGGCAAGACTTTCCATGATTTGGGAGTTGAAAACAAGCGAGCTGTTTTTAATCTTTTTTACAGAAGTGCCCCCGATAAAAACAACTGGGCTGTTGTTAGCGGAGTTGAAGAGGCACTTCAGATGGTGGCAGCATTGGGAGGTAGAGATGAGCCCTTTTTTGAAAAGTTCCTTCCCGGTGATGAGTATGCCAAATACAGAAACTACCTCTCAAAGATGAAGTTTACCGGTAATATTTATGCCATGAATGAGGGGGAGATTGCTTTTCCGACACAGCCTGTAATTACAGTTGAGGCACCCCTTATTGAGGCTCAGCTTCTGGAGACCCCTCTTCTTACAATTATGAACCATCAAATGGCTATAGCAACCAAGGCATCCAGGGTAACCAGGAGCACAACTAAACCAATTAATGAGTTCGGATCCAGAAGGGCACACGGGCCATGGGCTGCTATTTACGGAGCTAAAGCTGCATACATTGGTGGGTGCTCCGGCACATCAAATATTCTTACATCTGATATCTTTGGGGTTCCTGCAACAGGTACTATGGCACACAGTTTTGTAACTGCATTTGGCTGCACCATCGCAGGTGAACTTGAGGCCTTCAATGCCTATATAAAAACTCACTATGGTGAGCCGCTTATCCTGCTGGTTGACACCTACGACACACTTAGATGCGGCGTAAGGAATGCTATAAAGGCCTTTAGACATAATGGGGTTGACGACAGTTACCCGGCAAGTTTTGGGATAAGGCTAGATAGCGGGGACCTGACATATTTATCAAAAAAGGCAAGAGAGATGCTTGACAGTGCCGGGTTTAAAAAATGTAAGATTTTTGCCACCAACTCTCTTGATGAGTACATCATTGCAGAAATTGAGAGACAGGGTGCCCTTATTGACGCATACGGAGTGGGTGATGCAATTGCCACAAGCAAACACAACCCCTGTTTTGGGAATGTTTACAAACTTGTAGAAATTGATGGTACTGGAGTATTAAAGAGATCTGAAGATAAGAGCAAGGCCATAAATCCGGGATTTCAGATTAGCTACAGAATCATTTGCAACGGACACTTTAAAGGGGATATAACATGTCTGAGGGGCGACGAAACCTCAAAAAGGATTGAACGGTCTGATGAGCTTACAATAAGGGATGAGTTTGACGACACAAAAATTACAACATTCAGAGCGGGAAGTTATACGTGGAAAACATTGCAAAAGCCTGTAATGCAGGGTGGCGAAATTATTTCTAAAATGGGCTCTGTTGAGGATAGAAGAAATTACTATCTTAGCAACCTCCAAGGGCTGAATGAGACTCAGAAGAGACTTATAAATCCGCACTTCTACAAGGTGGATATCTCTGATGAGCTCTTTGACCTGAAAAACAACTTGATTGAGTCGCTAGTTAACGAAATAAAAAGGTTTGATGAAGAGAGATAATTCTGCCTGTGTGCATGTTGTAGTTGATCTTTTGTACGACTTCATTGATGGCTCGCTTGCGTGTCATAACTCTGCTGAGGCTGTAAAAGAGTCCGTCAAATTTATTAATGAAAACAGAGATATGGCTGTTGCATACATATGTGACAACCACCCGGCCAACCACTCATCTTTCAGAGAGTTTGGGGGTATTTGGCCACCCCATTGTGTAAAAGGGACAAGAGGAGGCTCTATCCATGAGGATTTTTATAATTGTGTTGAGGAGATCGCTGCCAGGCCTTCACCAGAAAACACATTTCTTAAGGGAGAGGACCCAGCCAAAGAACAATACTCAGGTTATGAAGCAGTAAGTGCCGTTAGCGGAACACTTGATGAGTTCATCCAAAAAATTTCCGGAGCAGAGGAGGAGTCCGCTGTATATGTTAGCGGAGTTGCGACAGAATTCTGTATAAACGCCACTGTAAGAGATCTTGCTGATTCCGGCAGACGGGTTTTTCTCCTCTCAAAAGCACTCGCTTATGTTGACAGGGAGGGGCATGAAAAAACATTGTCAGAACTATCAAAAAATAATAATGTAACCTTAATCTGAAATGATCTACATCGGAATTGACCTTGGGGGAACAAAGGTTTCCGGAGCCCTTTTCAATAAAAACAATTCAATTCTTCTACGCGAAACGATGCTGCTTGAAGGAAGAGGGGGAGATGATGTTGGCGAGCTTATATGCAAAGTTTGCGATGAGGTTTTGAAAAAGGGAGGATTTAGTGCAGATGATGAAAAATGCATAGGGGTATGCGTCCCCGGAATTTCTTACTCAAAAACAGGCGCAGTCTGGTGTCCAAATATTCCCGGTTGGGAGAACTATCCTCTGAAAAGAGTAGTTCAGAACTACTTCCCTAACTCATCCATTACTATTGAGAGCGACAGAACCGCTTATATACTTGGAGAGGTAAGCCTTGGAGCGGCAAAGGGTTGCGACAATGCAATATTTATAGCAGTTGGGACTGGAATCGGAGCCGGGATTCTTATTGACGGAAGAGTTTTGCACGGAGCATCGGATATTGTGGGAGCAACCGGATGGATGGCTCTTAAACCTCCATACAGAAGTGAATGGGATGCATGTGGTTGTTTTGAGAGCCACGCATCAGGCACGGGAATTGCCTTACAGGCATCAGGCAGAGTAAAAAGTCTTATTTTTTCAGGTTGCAGGGAGGGAAGCTCTCTACTCGCTATTGAGCCTGATAAGATTACCTCAAAAGAGGTATTTGAGGCTTACGAAAAGGGGGATGAGCTCGCAAAGTCTGTAATTGGTGAGGCAATTGAGATGTGGGGTATGGCTGCAGCCAACTTTGTAAGCCTGTTTAACCCTGAGATGGTTATTTTTGGCGGCGGGCTTTTCGGCCCGGCCGCAAGGTTTATTGACAATATTTATGAGGAGGCTCAAAAGTGGGCCCAGCCAATAGCAATAAAACAGTGTAAATTCATGGCAACTCAGTTGCCAAACGATGCCGGTCTCTACGGAGCCGGTGCAATTGCAATAAAAAATGGAAAAGAGCAGATCTAACGGTGCCGTTCTTGCGGCGGGATTTTCAGGAATGGCCTTTTTTGGAATGGCCTTTGTAATATTAGGCACAGTACTCCCATCTCTTACTGAGAGATTCGGTCTCACAACAGCCAATGCATCAACGGTTGCCAGCCTTCTCCCTTTCGGGATTATGTTTGGATCTCTGATTTTTGGACCCATAATTGACAGATATGGTTACAAGATGCTCATTATAACCTCTACCCTGTTTACCGTGCTTGGCATGGAACTTCTTGCCTTTGCAGGCTCTGTCTCCATTGTTAGGCTGTCAATATTTATAATAGGTTTTGGAGGAGGGGTTCTTAACGGACTCTCAAATGCTCTTGTATCAGATGCATCAACAGATAAGAGCAGACCATCAAATCTTAGTATTCTGGGCATCTTTTATACCGTTGGGGCTATTACCATCCCGCTTATCTACGCCTGGCTCAGTAAAAGCTACTCTTACGTTCCAATAGTATCAGGGGCAGGTGCAATAATGACACTATCTGCATTGGTCTATATGTTCATCACTTTCCCTAAAGGTAAATTTAATGAGGGGGGTGAATCTGTCAGTATCCTTAAACTTATTAAAGAGCCCACTCTGCTGCTTCTCTCATTTATTCTCTTCTTTCAAAGCGGTGTTGAGGGTATAAGCAGCTCCTGGACCCCCAACTATCTGGAACAGGTAAAAGAGTTTACAAAGGAGAACGCCCTTTACGCACTCAGTTTCGTGGTATTTGGACTTGGAACAGGAAGGGTGCTGCTTAGTCTGCTGTTAAGATTTGTCCACAGAAGAATTATTCTATACATAAGCATGATGCTTGCTTTCGCAGGGGCATTTATACTCGGTAATGCCGACAGCTCTGGAATAGCTATTACAGGGACCTTCCTTATTGGTATGGGTCTTGCCTCTACATTCCCCGTTATTATCGGGGAGCTAGGAGAAAAATACAAGGCAGTGTCAGGAACAGCTCTCAGCATTGCGCTATCTATAGCTCTTTTAGGAAATACACTTATCAATCTTCTGGTAGGGGCACTTGAACTTAAGGCACTCCCATATATGATTGCCTTCTGTGCAGTTGCGGTTATATTGATTTACTTTTTCAACACACAATATTCAAAAAACAAAAATTAGAGATGTTAGCATTAGAATGGTTAAACAACGCCAGAGCCGTAATGAGCTCAATTGAAGAGTCACAGCTTGAGAACATTAAAAAAGCTGCCACTGTTATGGCAGACAGTATTGAAGCAGGTCGCTGGGTTCACACTTTTGGTTGCGGCCATGCGACTATTCCGGTTGAGGAGATGTACCCCCGAATCGGAGGCTTTGTAGGTTTTCACCCTATAGTTGAGCTTCCTCTCACCTTCTTCACAAGAATTACAGGCGAGATGGGTGTTCATCAGTTCCTCTATCTTGAGAGGGCAGAAGGATACGGTAACGCTATCATGAAGTCATACAACTTTGACAGCAGGGATACAATGTGGATTTTCTCACATACAGGAATAAACAATGTAAATATTGATGTTGCCCTCAGAGCAAAAGAGCTTGGCATGAAGGTAATTGTATTTGGTTCAGCAAAGGAGTCTGTTGGCAAAAAGACCAGACACTCATGTGGCAAAACTCTGTTTGAGCTGGCAGACATAGTTGTTGACTCCTGTGCGCCACTGGTTGACGCGAGCGTTCCGCTGAAAAATCACTATGACAAAGTGGGCCCGGTTTCAACAATGGCCTTCATAACTTTAGTGTGGATGACAGTAACAACAGTAGCCGAGATACTTGCCGACAGAGGTGTAAAGCTCTTTATCCACCCATCTCACAACATACCGGGCGATAATACCGCTCATGACAGACTAGATGCCTGCCTTGCAACTTACAAAGAGAGAGTGGCTGGAATCTAACCTCACAAATGCGGTTAACTCATTTTTTTGTATGTTTGCACCAGATATGGGCAACAGAACATACAAAACAGTAAAGATGACAGTGAGCATTGCAGCCTTAATGGCCGCTCTGCTCACTTTCAGTTATGCCTCAGGACAAAAAAGAAATCTGACCAAGGCTCAGCGAGACTCAATCCAGGCTGTAAGAGACAGCATTTTGGATGCCAAGCCAATGTACCTTGAGAGCTATTTTATTCCTGACTCTCTCAAATTCAAAAGAATAATACTGTGGAAGCATGACAGCTATCTGAACCGGATATCCGGAATGCTGAAACAGGATACGACTGCAGACTATAACTACCACTTTCTTCCCTTTATGAAAAAAGATGTGGGTGCAGAGTATTTAGGTGTTTCAGGATCCGCAGCTCAGTACAGAAACTTTTTCAACAGAGAGAGAGTAGAAGATTTCTCGCCATTCACTCCTTATATAATGTACAGCTTTACAAAGGAGAGTCATCCCTTTTACAATGTTAAAAGCCCTCATACCGAACTTGCATACAGGGGTACCCTTTTGGCAGAGAGGGCAAAAGAGGAGAGTAATATTCACATCCTCACAACCCAGAATCTCTCGCCGGCTCTAAATCTTACGCTTCTGTACGACAGATGGGGTGGCAAAGGTCTTCTTAACAAAGAGGCTACAGATAACAGGACATTCTCCTTTACATCTAATTATGTTGGAAAGAGGTATGTTATGCATGGAGGATACATCTTTCAATCAATAAAGAGGGATGAGAATGGAGGGATTATTGATGACAGGCTGGTGCTTGATACACTTGTAGAGCCCAGGGAAATTCCATATAACCTAAAATCAGCCTCCAATAGACTTAAAAGGAACTCCTTTTTTCTAACACATTCATACGGTTTCCCAATCAAGTTTTCAAAAAAAGACACCTCTAAACTGGAGGAGGGTACAGCTGCCTATATTGGTCACTCTTTTGAGTATGCCACATACTACAAACTTTATAAAGACAGAATTGAGGAGGGGGACTCCACCGGCAGGGGTTATTACGGAGATAAGTTTTTTATTAATCCACTGGAGAGCTACGATTCTCTCAGGCTTAACAAAATTGAGAACAGAGTCTTTTTAAAGATTCAGCCATGGTCACAGGATGCAATTGTATCAAATCTTGAGGGTGGACTTGGACATAAATATCTCTCATATTTCAATTACAGGCCGGAGTTTGATTCTCTGGGTACAAAGATGGAGAGGTACAACAATACCTATGCATATTTTGGAGCCTCAGGGATGTTCAGAAAATATTTAAAATGGGATGGTCTTGCCAGAATAGGCCTTACCGGTTACGAAGCCGGAGATATAGGAGTAAATGCAAATGCGAAGTTTTCACTATATCCCATCAGACAGGGAATACATCTGAACGCAAGATTCAGGTTTGAGAACAGAAGCCCGGAGCCTCTGCAGAGATATATGTACTCAAACCATTTCAAGTGGGATAATAGCTTTGGAAAAACGACCGAAACAAGGATTGAGGCCGATATGGAGATCCCTCTGTTCAGGCTTGGGGCCACTTTTGGCTACTCAATTCTTGACAACTATATTTACTATGACAGAGTGAGCGATATCAAACAGCATAACGGATTGCTAAATATTCTTGCAGCTTCACTTAACTATAATTTTAAACTGAGTAACTTCCACTTTCATAACCGAGTTCTGCTTCAGCTTACATCAGATGCATCGGTTCTGCCTCTGCCTCTCCTTAGCGCAAACCTGAGATACTTCTTCCAGTTCAATGTTGTGAAGAATGTAATGGCCATGCAGCTGGGAGCAGATGTAACCTATCATACAAAATACTACGCCCCCGCATACAGTCCTGCAACCGGCCACTTTCACGTTCAGGATGAAAGAGAGATAGGGAGTGTCCCCTATATTGATGTTTTTGTAAACATTCAATGGAAAAAGGCGGCCATCTTTGTAAAGTATATGAATACTGCACAAGGCTGGCCAACAGGTGACTATTTCTCAGCACACCACTACACAGCACCTAGGAGGGCATTTCAATTTGGAATTAACTGGCCATTCTACATTAAATAGAGCAAATCTGCCATATGCACAGAATCGCAAGATTCGCCACGGTAATTCTCACCCTAGCACTACTGATGGTGCTTGGAGGGAGAGGTAAATTGAGAGATGAGGCGGCCCCAACCTACCTCCTTGAGGGAGATACTCTTTGCGTGAGGATAGCAATTGAGGGGGGTATATATATAAATCAGGGGCATCCGAGCGGATTCCACCATGATATGCTCAAACAGTTCACAAGGCATGAGAGGTGCCATCTAAGGCTTAAACCCAGAGAGGAGGTTAATTACTGGGAGGAACTTATCTCCGGAGAGACTGATATTCTTGTTATATCTGCCGAGAGTGTTGAGATTCCGGATGAGTTTATTGGTGAAGTGATTTCCAGCGTTGATGTTAACGATGCCGGACACGCCTGGGTTGTAAGCAGAGGTAATATAACACTGCTTCAGCAACTGAACTACTGGCTCACATATTTCAAGCAAAAGGAGGAGTACAGCCAGATTGTCAAACGATATCTCAGACCATACAGAAGGAACCACTTTACAATGAGCTCTGCTGTATCTCAGCTCTCTCCCTACGATGAACTTATAAAAAGATACTCAAAAACTATTGGTTGGGACTGGAGGTTGCTTGCATCACTGATTTACCAGGAGAGCAAATTCTCTATGAATGTTAGTTCCGTAAGGGGTGCTCACGGCCTGATGCAGGTCAGGAGTGCCACAGCAAAACAATTTGGCATTGATGATATATTTGACCCGGAGCAGAATGTAAGGGCGGGTACAATGCTTATTAAGAGACTTCAAAAAATGTATGAAATTCCCGAAATTGACTCGCTGAACAGAATTAAACTGGTCCTGGCTGCTTACAATGCCGGAGAGGGAAGAGTGGAGGATATCAGGCGATTTGCAGAGCATATAGGTGCCGATCCAAACAGCTGGGATTCACTCAGAGAGATTATCCCTCAGATGAGAAAAAGAGAAAATATACCGGGAGGTGTCCTAAAATTCGGGCAGTTTAAGGGAACAGAAACTATTAAATTCATTGACGAAATCCTGGAGCGGTACGATACATATGCTGCATTGGTCAAAAAGTAGTCTTAACGATTTATCTATTTTTGTCTAAGGCTCTTATCCGGTTCAATCTTAGATATAAATCTTGCAGGAATGTATAATATTGCTGCTATTGTTACAATTGCTACCAAATCCAGTATTAAAATCTTTACAAAATTTAAGTGAACCGGTACCTGTGTCACAAAGTAATTTTCCGGATTCAGGGATATCAATCCATACCGTTCCTGGATAATGAGTATAGATATAGCTATAATATTACCTGCAGCTATTCCCCTAATTACAATTGTCAACGCCCTGTAAAGAAAAATCCTGTGAATTGAGGAGTCTCTCATTCCAAGTGATTTTAACAGACCTATCATTGATATCTTTTCAAATAGTATAATAAGCAGGCCTGAGACCATATTGAATCCTGCGACAGCCATCATAAGGGCCAGGACTATAAAGACATTAAAGTCAAGTAAGCCAAGCCAGTCAAAGAGATGAGGAAAAAGCTCATTAGGAGTAACCAGTTCAAAATCTCTAAAATCTGAATCTCTGCCCCTCTCTAAAACCGACTCTATCTCTTCCCCCTTTTTTTCTCTCACTCTTTTACCTGCACCCCTATCCAGCAAAACTTCAACTGAACTGTAACTCTCTTCATCCCATCCAAGAAGATCCCTTACATTTCCAATATTGCAAATAACCAATCCCTTATCCAGGTTCTCCAGTCTTGCATCAAAAATGGCTGAAACAGTAAATCTTCTTGTCTTAACACTTTCGCCAATAAAATGGAAAAAGGGTCTGTCTCCAACATTTATGCCTAGCTGAGAGGCAAGCCTCTTTGAAATAACAGCACTACCCGGCAAGAGTAAATTTAAATCGGGAACAAAAAGGGAGTCAACCATATTCTCCTTTACAAAGTGACGTTGTACGAAAGACCAGTCGTAAGACGAATCAACCCCCTTAAGCATTACCCCCTCTATCTGATCATTGAATTTAATAACTCCGGTTATCCAAGCAATACCCTGAACTGCATTTACCCCTTTGATCCCCTCTATTTCAGTCAATACGGAATCATTAATCTGAAGAGGATAGGTTGAATTTGTGAGCTCCTCTCCGGGAACCCTTATGGAGATATCTCCGGTAAAACCCGATACCTTTTCACCAATCTCCTTACTAAAACCATCAGAAACAGACACAGCAACAATCATTACAACAACGCTGACAGCAATTGAGATTGTGGCTATATATGAATTTCTTCTGCCCGGAAGACTCTTTTTCTCTCCCGAACCTAAAGATTTCGCCATAAAAAGACTAGTTTTCAAAATAATGTCTATATTTGTTATGGTATTAAATTACTTGACCTAAAACTAAACTATGAAACGCCTCTGTAACCAAACGGGTTATGGAGGTTTCAGTTAATATACCGCTCATTTCCAAAGCATTCAAGCACCTTCTCCATCACTTTTAGCAGAACTTCATCCCCGTCTGCCTTAAACAGATAGTTCAGATGGTCTGCATAAATTGAGACCAAAGCCCTGTCAAGTCCCACTCTGGGACGGTTCTCCTCAGCCTCTCCCTCTTTTCCTGAAAAAATAAGTCCGTCTTTGAATATATTTATATAGAAGAGAACATCATCTCTGCTTCCCAGAAAAGCGGGTGTAAAAGTTCTACCTTTAATTACGGGATATATGGGAAGGCCAGTATATCTTGCAAGGATAAAGTAGCACAGGGGAATGGTAAATATATTCCCCATTTTGCTGTCTAGAACATCTGTTATTATTGCGTTTTCTCTTTTTGTTACGCTCTCATCTACATGTCTGAATCCAATTCTTTTATAAAAGATATAATTGAATATCTCAAGGTTCTCTACAGCTGTCCTGTTGTCACTTATATCAGCAAGCATATCATCTGCAATATCCTGAACCATTGAAATATATTTTACCTTGTCAATCTCTGGCCTTATTGCCTCAGTAACAAGAAGCAATCCATCCATAAGAAGAGGATCAGGGTTTGACAGATAATTCTTTAATCTCCTCAGGGTGTGATCCAGCCTTAATTCATCAATAAAGCAATTAAGAAAATTTGTGTCAATTTTGTCTGAAAGCTGTGGAGCCAATCGCTCCATCTCTTCAACAGCATCCTCACCCAAATCGGCAAGTTTTCTTCTGACAGTATCCCTGACACTCTTGTCAGGATCGTCTATCAGAGATAACAGAGAAATGAGCAGTGTATCGCGTTTCATCTTGTTAGCCTATCCAGTGCCAGTTCAACAAGTTTCTTTACAAATGGCTTGTAATCTGGCTGGCTTTCATGCAAATGTCTGTTTGCAATTATGCAACAGACAGTTGCTGCATCGTGTCCAAGCAGAGAGGATAGTCCGGCAATTGCTGATCCCTCCATTTCAAAATTAGTAATGCGTTCGCCGTTAAATCTGAAACTCTCAAATTTTCTGAGCATGTCCGGAATTGCAAGCGGAAGCCTCAGTACCCTGCCCTGAGGACCATAGAAACCCGACGCAGATATTGTGACACCTTTTACTGTGGAATCTTCAAAAAGTGATATTAAACTCTCAGATGCTTTTGCAAAATATGGATGGGGAAGATTGTCCGGCCATTCAGTATGCTTCATAAATGCCCTCTCCATATCAAGTTGAGAGACAGAATCCCTTGACGAATACCAGTTCAGCAGTCCGTCGCAACCAACAGATATATGAGATAGAACAAATGAGCCAAGTGGAATATCTGGCTGAATTGCGCCGGAAGTACCTATCCTTAGCATCCGTAGTCTTTTGTGCTCTTTTTTTGGTTCTCTGGTACTGAAATCTATATTTGCCAAAGCGTCAAGTTCATTTACAACAATATCAATGTTATCTGTACCGATTCCGGTTGAAAGAACCGTTATTCTCTTCCCGTTAAAGGATCCGGTAACCGTCACAAACTCTCTGGAGGCTCTGGTAAACTCTATTGATTCAAAGTGTGAAGCTACCAGTTCAACTCTCCCTGGGTCTCCAACCAATATTATAGTATCTGCAAGCTCCTCAGGTTTTATATGAAGATGAAAAACAGATCCGTCACTGTTTATTATAAGTTCAGAAGATGGTATTTGGCTCATAATTGATCTCTTTAAACTACAAAAATAAGGTTTATTTTATACTTTTGTGAAAAATAAACTCCATGATACAAAGAATACAGACCCTCTTTCTTCTGGCTGCAACAGCTCTTCTTTCTTCACTCTTTTTCGTAACAATCGCCAAATCTCAAGTGGAGTCCGTAAAGCTTATTCAGATTACACCTCTACTGATATTCAATGTAATCACAACGATAGTTGCATTTATAACAATCTTCCTGTATAGAAACAGAGTTCTTCAAATCAGGCTCACAATCTTGAATTCAATTATACTTCTTGGATATCAGGGATGGATTGTCTATCTCTTCTTCGTAAGACCTGAAGGATCTGCATTCACTACTCCCGCTGTGTTCCCTGTAGTTGCCGCAATACTATCATGGCTTGCCTTCAGATATATTGCAAGAGATGAAGCGATGGTAAGGGCAGCAGACAGGTTAAGAAAGTAGATTCTTACTGCTCTCTCTTCACACAATACTTGGTAATCACAGGATAGGCATCCTTAATCCCCAACTCTCCGGCTTTACTTAGATCAATGCAACCCTTCTCTTTATCTTGAAGGTATATTAATACCAGTCCTCTGTTGTAATATGCCTCACCGAATTTTGGGTAGAGGTCAATTGCTTTTGTGTATTGCACTATTGACTCAGGTATATCGTTAGACATACAGTAGAGATTGCCTAAATTGTAGTAGATATAAGGAAAATCTGGTGAAAGGGCTGCAGCCTTTTTCATATCATGAATTGCAGGTGTATAGTCATAGCTCCTTGTCGCCTGGTCCTGGACTTTTGCCCTTGTCGCAGATGTATTATCCAGTGTAAGTACCTGTACATTGCTCTCAATGGAGGAGATAAAATCAATCATCTCGCTCTGTAATGCACCTCTGTTTATATAGTAGAAGGTTTCGTCCGGCTCCAGCCCTATTGCTCTGTTGTAGCAATCCAACGCTGTATTGAACTGCTTGCTGCCTGACTCAATCAGGGCCTTTGCGAAGAGAGCACCCGATTCGGTTCTCTCTGATAATTTTGCATCAGTAAACCTTCTCATTTCGTCAAGCCTCTTCTGGTCTATCTCAGGCTGGGATGAGGAGAGTTCAACTGGTATCGGGAGTGTTCTTTTAAACTGCTCCATCTTCTGATACTCGTATCTGTTTTCAAGTGCCATTGCCATCTTTGCCTCCGGGGCGGCTCTGAATTTAAATAGAGGCTTCAACCTGATATCAACATCTCTGTATTGAAGCAACTCATTGTTAAAATCCCTCTTTGCAAACTCAGCATCCAAAGCCAGCAGTCTGTCAAATCTCCTTGTTGTATCTGCCAGAGAGTGTGCAAGCGTTGTATCTCCCACCCTTGAGTTGTATTCACTGATTTTTTTTCTGGCAATATCATAATCGCTCTTTGCAGAGTTAAATTGTCCAAGCTGATTCTTTACATAAGATCTGTTTATGTATGCATTGGCAAAATCCGGATAAAGATTAATCGCCTGTGAGTAGTCGTCCATAGCATCCCGGTATCTGCCCAATTGTACGAAAAGAGTTGCTCTGTTGTAATATGCAAGAACATTATTTGGATTAATTGAAAGAACTCTGTCATAATCCTCAAGTGCATTATTGTAGTCTCCTATCTGAGAACGTATAAGAGCTCTGTTATACAGAGTAAGTGCATTTCCCGGATCCTCTCTAAGCACCCTTTCCAGGTCTGACAGAGCACCCATAATATCCTTTGCATTGTACCGTACCAAGGCTCTGTTGAAATATGCAAAGGCATTTGTTGAATCTATCTTTATTGCCTGATCAAGGTCGTTCAGAGCTTTGTCTGTTTGATTCTGGAGCACATATATTCTTGATCTTCTTATATATCCCTCAGGCTCAAATCTATTTAGCGATATAGCTGTATGATAGTCATTAAGAGCCTTTGTCGTGTCTCCCAAAAAAAGGTACGAAGCACCTCTGTTAAGGTAGGCATCAGCAACCTTTGGCTCATATCTGATAAACCTGTTGAAATCTTCAACCGCTTTGTCAAACTGCTGCGAGAGGAAATAGGTCACTCCTCTGCTGAAATAGAGTCCAGTATAACCCGGCCTAAGGTCAACAGCTTCTTCAAGATCCCTCAGAGCCAGGTCGTACTTACCTGTTCTGCTCAAGGTGATTGCCCTATAATGGTATGCAGGGGTGTATAGGGGGTTAATACGCAGAGTTCTGTCAAAATCAATTTGCGCACCTAAGAAATCCCCAAGATTGTATTTTGCTATACCACGAAAGAAATATGACTCATACAGAGTTGTATCCAATTGTGAGAGAATATTAAAGTTTTCAATTGCCTGCGCATATTTTCCCTCAATCAGAAACTGCCTTCCTCTGTAAAAAAACTGCTGTTTATCATATTGTGCTGTCAGTGTTTCAAATACTAATAGAGCGGCTATAGTCAAAAACAGGTATCTAAGGCAATTTTTTAATCTCTTCATCTCTTACTCTTTACTTTTTTTGGTTTATCCTCATCAAGCCATTCGGGGCGGGCGATAAGCCCCATCATCCGCTGTATAGAGGAGGCTCTGGAGCTGTGATATGCCGATGGTCTGTCGGCTCTTCTCCTTAAAGGGTTTGGCAAGGCAGCAGCTATTAGTGCACTCTCTCTGGCGGTCAGCTTATCTGCACTCTTTCCAAACAACTCCCGTGCCGCAGCTTCAGCCCCGTAAATTCCCGGCCCCATCTCGGCAACATTCAGGTAAACCTCCATTATCCTCTTTTTCCCCCATATGAGCTCTATTCCAAGAGTAAAGTAAGCCTCAAAACCCTTTCTGATCCAAGACCTTGACGGGAATAGAAAAACATTCTTCGCTGTCTGCTGGCTAATTGTACTTGCCCCCCTCAGTCTCTTGCCCCTCTTACTGGCCTCCACTGCATTCTCTATCTCAGTCCAGTCAAACCCCTTATGTTCAATGAACCTTGTATCCTCAGAGGCCATTACAGCCATTGCGAGATTGTCGTTAATCCTATCAAGAGATCGCCATCTCTTCATAGTTTTAAAATCCTCCTTTCCAGCAAATTGAACGCTCCTCACAACCATAAGAGGGGTTGCATAAACAGGTACCCATTTCAATATTGCTATCAAAGATATTGAGAGCAAAAAAAATGAGAGTGGAATGTACAAAAAGATAAATTTCAGAACTTTTTTAAACCTCTTTCCTTTCATACATAAGGATTCATTAAAATGAGTTATTTTTGGCAAATATAATTAATAATAGATGAACTATTTCAGAAGGCGCCCCATTATTGCCTTTGGCTTGCTGATGCTGAGTTTTACCGTTGTCAGGGGACAATACAGGGAGATTGAGAGAATAGCGGCAACGGTTAGTGAGGATAGACAGAGAGGACTTCTCTCATTTTTTGCAGATGATACAATGGAGGGGAGGGCCTCAAACAGCAAAGGAGCCCTACTGTCTCTTGCAACTGCATCATCACTTTTTAGAAGCTGGGATCTGATTCCATTCTACTCTCAGACATACATAAGAACTTTTCAGCGGGAGGGATTTACTGGCAGAAATCTGGCAGGAGTTGTACTTGCAAATGGTTATTCAGACAAGTACATTGTTGTTTCGGCTCACTATGACCACCTGGGAGTACTTAATGGTAATATATACAACGGAGCAGATGACAATGCATCCGGAGTTACAGTCCTGCTTACGCTGGCAGACCTGTTCTCTCAGTTGAGAACAAGTTCTGTTCATCTTAGATACAATATTATATTCCTTATGCTTGATGGCAAAGAGAATAATCTGGCAGGTTCAGAGGAGTTCGTAAAGTCTCTTCCAATCCCACATTCAAAGATTCTCTTTAACTTAAATATTGATCAGATTGGGACCACATTTGCCCCTCCGGGAACTAATGAAAACTATATTCTTCTTGTTGGCGACAGGAGAGGAAGGGAGATGGCCAGAAGCAGAGCCTCAAATGCCAGAAGAGATTCAGGAAATTTAATTGAACCAGATTTCACATTTTACGGAAGTCCCGGTTTTGCAGAGCTCTTCTTTAAAACATCAGACCAGCAGAACTTTTCAAAGAGGGGAATACCATCACTGCTTGCAACATCCGGAGTCCATATGCATACATATAAAACTACCGACGATCATTATTTTATTAATTATCCGGTGTTGGCAAACAGAACCAAATTTCTGTTTCATCTTATTTATCAGATATCTGTTTCCTACTAAACTATCTGGAAGAGGTCTCAAATATATTGTAGCTTACAACTATTGTTCCTCTAAGGTGAATCATTTTATACTCAAACGGGGTCCTGCCTCCAAAGATATCCCTCATTCCTGTCATAATCCTGAGACCCATATTAAGCCTCTCATTTATTCCCAGTTCATATCCCACAAGTACACCGGCATCCCAGCTTCCCAGAGAGGAGGAGAAGTCCATAAGAATTGGATTAGATGGATCAATAATATCATCAGCACTGTCAGGCTGAGACCCTATATATCCCTTTCTGGCCTCGGTGGTAAAGAGACCATCCAGTATATAAGACCAGTATCCGCCTATAAGAACTCTGTGTATGCCTCGTTTTCCAATCAGATACTTTGCATAAAGCGGAATCTCCAGCTGGGAAAAGCGACTGTTTAGGAATGCCGTACCCGAAAAGTATTGAGGGGTCTCATTATTTGAGAGCATCATCTGGTTCTCTACCCTTGCATTAGCAGTCATTGCAACTGTTTTATATGTTAGTTCAGCAGCAAATACCCATCCCCTCTTAAACCTAAAGGTGGTTCTGGCTCCCAGAGATGGCAAAATCTCCGGATAGGGATTGAAAACTCCGTTTATAGCTTTCATTGGGTATGGAAGCGTTACCCCTAAATCTGTTCCAACCTGTGGAGAGAAGCTCCACCTCAATGCAGGTTCACTGTTTTGGGCCGAAAGGTTGTTTGTAGCAATAATTATATTTGCCACAAACAAAAGAGGTATAACAACTGCTCTCTTCATCAATAATCCCTTTACAAATGTACAAGTTTTTTTACCAAGGCCTTAGCTGTATGATTATCCTCAATTTTAATCAACTCTTCAGGGATGCCTTCAAAAACAGCATATCCACCACCCTCTCCGGCCTCAGGCCCCATATCAATTATCCAGTCTGCACTCTTCACAACATCCATGTTATGCTCAACCACTACTATCGTATGACCTCTTGCAATCAACTCATTAAATGAGTCCATTAGCTTCTTTATGTCGTGGAAATGTAGGCCGGTAGTTGGCTCATCAAAAATAAACAAAATAGATCCCTGAGAGCTCTCTTTACCAAGAAAAGATGCCAGCTTAACCCTCTGACTCTCTCCTCCGCTAAGAGTACTGCTACTCTGACCAAGCATAACATATGATAGCCCTACCGCTCTCAGTGGCTGAAGTTTCTCAGCCACTCTTCTGGCAATTGGCTCCTTCTGGGTGGAAAAGAATTCATATGCCCCCTCAACGCTCATATTAAGCACATCATTTATATTGTACCCCTTGTACTTAACCTCAAGTATATCATCCTTGAATCGCTTACCTTGACATGAATCGCAGACCATCTGAACATCGGCCATAAACTGCATTTCAATCTTAATCACCCCCTCTCCCTGGCACTCAGGGCATCTCCCCCCATCAATATTAAAAGAGAAGTGTGAATGGCCGAATCCGTTTGACTTTGCATATGGCTGTTCAGAAAAGAGTTTTCTTATTTCATCATAGATCTTCAGATATGTTGCAGGGTTCGAGCGTGTGGACTTGCCTATTGGATTTTGATCCACATACTCAACAGATGTTATCTTCTCAAGGTCTCCCCTTATTTCTCTGTGAGCTCCCGGCTTCTCTCCAAGTTGGTTGATTCTCCTGTAAAGTGCAGGGTAGAGAATATCCCTCACCAATGTTGATTTACCGGATCCGCTAACACCTGTAACAGCAGTAAATACTCTTAAAGGGAACTTTACATCAATATCTTTAAGATTGTGTTCAAATGCTCCTGCCACTTCAACATAAGAGCTCCAGTGCCTCCTTCTTTCAGGAACTGCTATGCTCTCTCTTCCATGAATATATTTAAGAGTCAGACTCTTTTCTATTAACTCTTCTGATATATTTCCCCTTGACACACCCTGATATACTAACTCTCCTCCGTCCCTTCCGGCAAGCGGTCCAATATCAATCAGTTCGTCAGCAGCCTCTATTATCTCCTCATCATGCTCAACAATAACCACAGTGTTTCCAAGATTCCTAAGCTTCTCAACAATAGAAATAAGTCTGGCTGTATCTCTGGGGTGGAGACCGATACTTGGTTCGTCCAGCACATAAAGAGAGCCGACAAGGTTGCTCCCAAGAGAACTGACCAGATTAATTCTCTGACTCTCCCCGCCAGAGAGTGTGTTGGAAGGCCTGTTCAAAGTTAAATATGATAAACCTACAGAATCAATGTATTGTAGTCTGTTGTTGAGCTCTACTAAAGCTCTGCCGGCAATTTTTGCATCATAATCATCAAGCTTCAGTTCATTGAAGAACTCCTTCAGCTCACCAATTGAAATCTCAAGAAGGTCACTAATATTTTTCCCGCCAACCTTTACATAAAGAGCCTCCTTTCTAAGCCTTGCCCCTCCACATGAAGGACAGACGCTCTTTCCTGTATATCTGCTCTTCATTATTCTATACTGAATCTTATATTTGTTTTGATCCAGTATTTTAAAAAATTCGTTGAGACCTGTGAAGTGCTCATTTCCGCTCCAGAGAAGGAGACGTTGCTCCCTTGTCAACTGGAAATATGGTTTATGTACCGGGAAGGAGAACTTCTCTGCACTGTTAACCAACTGATCTTTAAACCAGCTCATTGTCTCTCCTCTCCAGCATGCTATCGCCTCCTGATAGATAGACAGAGAGGTGTCTGGCACCACCAGGGCTTCATCAATTCCAAGAACTTTTCCGTATCCTGAGCACTCCGGGCAGGCTCCAAGTGGGTTATTAAAACTGAAGAGGAGTTCTGTGGGATCTTCAAATTTTATTCCGTCTGCCTCAAAAAGGGTAGAAAAAACCTTGGCATCCTCCCCTTTTTTACCTGATGAAATATGGAGTTCTCCTCTCTCACATCCATATTGAGAACTAACTGAAAAGGCTGTATTCAAAGAATCTGCAAGCCTGGAGACTAACTCATCACTATTACTCTTAACCACTCTGTCAACAAGAAGCGAGTAATCTCCGGCATAATCTCCTGCGGATAACACCTCATCAATTCTTAAGAGTTCTCCGTCAAGAAAAAGTCTTGAGAATCCCTGTTCTTTGACAGATAGGAGTCTCTCAACAGTATCTCCGCCTTTACTGAGACTTAGGGGCACGAGAATATAGACCGGGGATCCATCCTCCAGTGAGTTTATGTAGTTTAAGACATCCTTCGCTGAATGCCTCCTCACCTCTTCACCTGTAACCGGAGAGTAGGTTCTGCCTATTCTTGCGTAAAGCAACCTTAAATAGTCATATATCTCTGTTGTTGTCCCTACAGTTGATCTGGGATTCCTGGTATTGACCTTCTGCTCAATTGCTATTGCGGGTGGTATCCCTGTTATCTCGTCCACATCGGGTTTTGTCATCCTCCCTAGAAACTGCCTTGCAAAAGAAGAGAGACTCTCTACGAAACGCCTTTGTCCCTCTGCAAATATTGTGTCAAAAGCCAGACTTGATTTACCTGAACCGGATATTCCGGAAATCACCACCATCCTGTCTCTGGGAATGTCTAAGCTTATATTTTTAAGGTTATTTACCCTAGCTCCTTTAATTCTTATGTAGTTGTCAGACATTTGAAATTCTGCTTACAGTTTTAACCCCCTTTAGTTTTCTGAGGTTGAAAATTATCTTGTCCAGCATCTGATTATTTGGTACCAGAATCATAAGTTTCGCCTCTACCATACCCTTGCTGCCTGATATGGAGAAACTCCTTACTACAACATTGAAACCAGCAGTAAGGTCTAAAATCTGCCTTCCTAGCCCCCCCTCTTCATAAGCGCTTACTCTTATTGCGGCCTGAAAGCTGTTTGATACTGCACTCTCCTTCCATCTTGCACTCTGAACACGGTAAGGATAGTTCTCTATAAGCCTGGAGGCGTTTGGGCAGGTTATCCTGTGTATTTTAATACCCTCTCTTATGGTTACAAAGCCAAAAATATCATCACCTTTTATTGGGTTACAGCACTTAGCAAGCTTAAAATCAATATTATTCAGTCTCTCATCAATTATAAGATAGTCTGAGGAGGTCTGTTTTTGAGGTCCGCTCCTACTCTCTGGTAATGGCTCCTCCCTTTGATTATCTTCACTCTCTCTGCTCTGAATGTAACTCTTCACTTCAGATATGTCAATAGATGAGTTGCCTATTGCAGAGTAAAACTCAGATATGCTCTTTAGTTTATATTGTTTAAGGAGATTGGCAACAAGGTCATCATCAATGGCAAGCTTCCAGTTGTTCATCCTTCGCTCAAATAGCTCCCTGCCGGACTCAGCAGCCTTCAGCTCCTCCTCCCTTACCTTTAGTCTTATTCTAGATCTTGCCTTAGATGAAATTGTAAAGTTAAGCCAGTCAAGTGATGGTCTCTGGTTTTTATTTGATATAATCTCAACGACATCGCCTGTTTTAAGTCTCTCCCGGATTGAACACAGCTTTCCGTTAACCTTTGCTCCGGAACATTTAAGACCCAGATTTGTGTGAATATCAAAAGCAAAATCAAGTACACTTGCACCCTTTGCAAGTCTTCTCAAATCTCCTGCAGGTGTAAATACAAATATCTCATCAAGCTCGGTAAAATCCAGATAAGATGAAATCCCCTTATCCGGTGACTCCAGTAACCTCTTTACCCCATCAAGCCATGACTCTAATCCTCGGGCCGCTTTTATCCCTTTATAAGACCAGTGGGAGGCGTGTCCGCTCTCAGCAATCTCGTCCATCCTTTCACTTCTTATCTGAACCTCTATTGTGCTTCCTTGCGGACCGGTAACTGTTGTGTGAAGTGATTCATAACCACTCTCTTTAGGAACCGTTATCCAGTCTCTGAGTCTTTTAATATCAGGAGAGTAGAAATCGGTCACAATTGAGTAAACCTTCCAGCATATCTCTTTCTCACTCTCCGTCGGAGAGTCTATTATTATTCTTATTGCAAAGAGGTCTGCAACCTGCTCAAAAGATATCTGCTGCTTTTGCATCTTCCTCCAAATTGAGCAGGCTGTTTTTGTTCTGCTTTTCAACCTGTATCTAATGTGAGCCATTTTTAAAGCCTGTTCTATAGGCTTTATAAACAGATCCGCAAGCCTCTTTCTCTCCTGCTCTCCCGCTTTCAGCTTGTTTGCCACGAACCTGTAATTTTCAGGATCAGTAAATCTGAAGGCGATGTCCTCCATCTCACTCTTCATATTGTAAAGCCCTAGCTGGTGCGCAAGCGGAGCATAAAGAAATTGTGTCTCTGTTGATTTTTTTACCTGCTTTGCCTTTGGAAAATTGTCAAGGCTCCTCATCACCTCAAGTCTGTCCGCCAGTTTAATCAGCGTAACCCGTGGATCCTTTGAGTAAGAGACTATAAGCTTTCTAAAGTTTTCTGCTTGAAGACCTGTCTCTTTTGGCTTTATCTCAGATATCTTATTCAGACTCTCAACCATGTTTATAACCTCCTCACCAAACTCACCCCTCAACTCTTTTAAGCCATCTCTCTCAACCCTGAATGCTTCGTGCAGAAAGACGGCACACACAGCAGAAAGAGGGAGCCCCATCTCTGCCGAAACAATCTCTGCCACTGAAGTTGCATGGTTGATAAAAGGGGTCCCGTCATCCCTCTTCTCTAACTCCAGAGCGGATCCGGCAATAGCTGCAGCTCTGGAGAGGAGTCTTCTCTCTCTCTCAGTTGCGTTCTTGAATGCCTTATCCAATTTCTCTGAAATCATTTTGTTCTCTTTTCCAATACATTCCTTAATGCTACCATCTGGTCCCTGAACTTAGCTGCTCTGAGGAAATCCAGGTCTGCAGCAGCCCTCTCCATCTCTTTTTTTGCTTCGTCTATTGCCTGTTGAACCAGCTCGGGTTTAAGATAGGCCATTACAGGATCAGTAAGCAGCGGATTTGACTCAATCTCCTCAATCTGGAGATCTCTGCCCTTCCCAAGCACATTGCGAATCTGCCTGGCAATCTGTTTTGGGACTATATTGTTTACTCTGTTGTACTCCATCTGCTTTGTCCTCCTCCTCTCAGTCTCGTCTATTGTCCGCTTCATTGAACCGGTAATTTTGTCGGCATACATTATCACCTTGCCTTCAATATTCCTTGCTGCCCTGCCTGCTGTCTGAGTCAGGGATCTCTCTGAGCGCAGAAATCCCTCCTTATCAGCATCCAGTATTGCAACAAGTGATACCTGAGGGAGATCCAGCCCCTCCCTGAGAAGGTTAACACCAATAAGTACATCAAACCTCCCTGTCTGGAAATCTTCAAGTATTTCAATCCTCTCAAGAGTATCAACGTCTGAATGAATGTAGCGGCTTCTTATATCTATCTTCTCCAGATATTTATCAAGCTCTTCTGCCATTCTCTTTGTAAGGGTCGTTACCAGCACCCTCTCATCTCTCTCTACCCTTTTCCTTATCTCCTCAAGAAGATCATCTATCTGGTTCTTTGTGGGTCTAACCTCTATCGGTGGATCCAGCAGACCGGTGGGTCTTACAACCTGCTCAACAACAAGACCTTCAGATGCTACTAATTCATAATCCGCAGGGGTGGCAGAAACAAACACTCTCTGGCCGGTTAGTGACTCAAACTCCTCAAATTTTAACGGTCTGTTGTCCGCAGCAGCAGGGAGTCGGAATCCGTAATCAATAAGGGTCTCTTTACGTGCTTTGTCCCCACCGTACATTGCCCTTATCTGAGGAATTGTTACATGACTCTCGTCAATTATTGTTATATAATCTTTTGGGAAATAGTCAAGAAGACAAAACGGCCTGCTACCCGGCTCTCTTCCGTCAAAGTACCTGGAGTAGTTCTCTATTCCTGAGCAGTATCCTATCTCTCTTATCATCTCAAGATCGTACTCTACCCGCTGCTTTAACCTCTTCGCTTCAAGGTGTTTTCCTATTTCATGCAGATACTCCGTGTGTTTGTTCAGGTCCTCCTGAATAGTGTATATTGCTGCTCTCTGCCTCTCTTTTGTTGTGATAAATATATTAGCTGGATAAACGGATATCTCATCCAGATCCTCTATATGAGAACCAGTGTTGGGATCAAAGAGTTCAAGCGATTCAATCTCGTCTCCAAAGAATATCACTCTTAATGCTGTATCAGTATAAGCGGGGTATATATCAACACTGTCGCCCTTAACCCTGAAGACCCCCCTTTTGAATTCGTTCTCGTTCCTTGAGTAAAGGCTGTCCACAAGCGAATATAAAAGCTTGTTTCTTGAAACCTTTGAGCCTCTCTTAAGGTGAATAGTATTTGAGTGAAAATCGTCCGGATTTCCGATACCGTATAAACAAGATACACTAGAGACCACTATTATGTCTTTTCTTCCGGAGAGAAGTGCGCTTGTCGCTGAAAGTCTGAGCTTTTCAATTTCGTCGTTTATGCTTAGATCCTTCTCAATGTAGGTATCAGTAGTGGGCAGGTATGCCTCAGGCTGATAGTAGTCATAGTATGAAACAAAGTACTCTACAGAATTCTCCGGAAAAAATGATTTGAATTCTCCGTACAACTGAGCTGCAAGAGTTTTGTTATGGCTGAGAATGAGCGCAGGTCGCTGAAGCCTCTCAATCACATTTGCCATTGTAAATGTCTTCCCGGAACCTGTTACGCCTAATAAGGTAACAGAGGTTACCCCACCGCTCAAATGTGCTGCGAGTTCATCTATTGCCTGAGGCTGATCACCCGTTGGGCTGTATGGCGAAACAAGTTTGAATCCCATTTGTTAACCAGGTTATTTTCTTCTCAGAGAGTTTCTGACCATTTTCATATAGTCCTCCAGTCCGGCTACTACCTTTTTCATCATCATATTCTGGAAAATAGGATCAGCGATTTGCTCCTCATCCTCCAGACTACTCATAAACAGCGTCTCCACCAGAATGTTCGGATAAAAAGTCGGGGAGTTAAGCGAAAAGTTGAAATTACCGATAAGTCCGAAATTCTTGACATTAAGCTCAAGAAGTCTGTTCAGAACTACTCTGGAGAGCTCTCTGTGCTCAATATGTTTATAGTATGTGCTTGTCCCTCCGGGTCTTAACGGGTTACCACCTGCATTACAGTGGATTGAGACTGCCATATCCACATTTGCAGAGGCAAAAATGTCAACTCTCTCGTACATTGATAGCTCTGCATCGTCTGAACGAGTCAGTACAACTGAGGCTCCCCTTCTCTCCAGTTCATTTTTCAGCATAAAGGCCATTGCAAGATTAAGGTCCTTTTCCCTTATTCCGGACGTACTTATGGCTCCCGGATTTGATCCACCATGCCCGGCATCTACTCCTATCCTGAGTCCAGCAAGGGTGCCCTTTATAGCAGATGGAGGGGTGTGTTTCACCGTAATAACGAGAGAATTACCTGTGTATTCAGCCTTATATCCCCAGCTGAAGCGATCCTTCAGATAGATATGAACTCTGAAAACATCATGTGATACCTGGTTGAAATCTACATAGTCAATGGCTTTAAGATCAAGGTACTGAGTTATCCAGTTTGAGTTGTTTGCAGCACCGTGAATCTCTATTACAATTCTCCTTGGATCCATCTCCTGATAGATTATGTATGGAAGTCTCTCTCCAAGAGCAATCCTGACAACATCAGCGCCACCTGTATTGGTAACACTCCATGAACTTGTCAGTGAATATGCCGGCCTGGTTCCTGCCGGCTCACGTTGTACAAGTGCTTTGGGAATAAATGCATATCTGTGGTCCGACAGTCTGACTTTGTATAGTGAATTTGCTGAGTCTAAAAGAGCCATCCTGATACCGGATGACAAGAAGTTTATCTTTGCTCCCCCCAGCCTGTCCTCTCCAACTCCGTAATTCAGATATGCGCGCTCTCTGGTTGATACCACTACCCCTGAATAATCAAGGGCAGGCGAGCCTGTATCAGTGGAAACCGGCTTATGCAGATATACTGAAAACTTTTCAACAACCTGTGATCCACCAATCTCGGCCTTAACCTCAACAGGATTTTCTCCCTCACTGAGCCTGAGTTCCGCTCCAAATGAGCCTGTTTTGAAAACCTTAACCGGAGTGCCATTAACAAAAACCGATGATCCTGAAGGTACATATCCGGTAATATAATGAACTGTCCCGGGTATTGCTTTCACTGTATCTGTCCTGCCTCTTACAATCTTTAAAGATGGCTGGGCATTTAAAACAGAAGTCGCTAAAATCAAACAAATTAGTGTTACGAAAAGTAATTTGGGGGTATGGGTTTTCATGGCTTGAAATTTGTTGTAAAGAGTACAAATGTATAGAAAATTATGGAGAGCAGAGACATTAAGAGCCACATCTTGACAGTTGCGGCAATCATCATTGGGGCTGCAATGCTTTCGTACGCATTGTTTAGTTCGGTAAAATATTTCAAATCCTATGACAGGGTTGTGTCGGTTAAAGGGCTTGCCGAGGTTGAAGTTACAGCAAACAGAGTTATCTGGCCTCTCTCATTCAAGGAGATAGGTAACGACCTTGCGTCGCTTTACAGCTCTATCAATGCTAAAAATAAAATCATTAAAGATTACCTGGTTGCAAGCGGTTTAGAGGAGTCAGAAATCTCTGTATCTGCGCCTCAGATTATTGACATGAGCGCTGAGAGATATCAAAGCCAGCCGGCAACATACAGATACAATATTACCAGCGTCCTGACGGTTACCTCAGAAAAGGTGGATATTGTAAGAGGGCTAATATCCTCACAATCTGACCTTCTTCAGAAGGGGATTGCCCTGAGTACAGGTGACTACCAGTATGTAACTCAATTTCTCTATACAAAGCTGAATGATATTAAGCCCGCCATGATTGAGGAGGCCACCAGAAATGCCAGGGCCTCTGCAGAGAAATTTGCAAAGGATTCGGATAGTAAACTGGGTAAAATAAAGTCTGCCAGTCAGGGACAGTTCTCAATAAGCGACAGAGATGCGAACTCTCCACATGTTAAAGTTGTAAGGGTTGTCTCTACTGTTGAATATCTGCTTAGAGACTAGATATAACCAAAGAGGCTGATTATTCCCGAGGAATGATTATTTTTGCAGCGATTTTTTGTGATACACTTTTTAATATAATTGAAGAATATGGAAATCAGTAATGTATTTGCCCGCGAGATTCTTGACTCACGTGGTAACCCCACCATTGAAGTAGATGTACAACTCCTGTCAGGCGCCTTTGGCAGGGCGGCAGTTCCATCAGGAGCGTCTACAGGTATAAACGAGGCTCTGGAGCTCAGAGACGGCGACAAGGGCCGTTATCTTGGAAAGGGCGTCCTTAAAGCAGTAGCAAATGTTAACGATATTATAGCACCTGCAATTCTTGGAATGAGCGCTCTTAATCAGGCAGAGATTGATAAGTTTCTGATTGAACTTGATGGCACCCCTACCAAGTCAAAACTTGGTGCAAATGCTATCCTTGGAGTATCCCTTGCAGTTGCAAGAGCAGCTGCAGACTATCTGCAAATTCCACTTTACCGTTACATTGGCGGTGTAAATGCAGTAACACTTCCTGTACCAATGATGAATATCATAAACGGTGGTTCTCACTCAGACGCCCCTATTGCATTCCAGGAGTTTATGATTCGCCCTATTGGAGCTGCAAGCTTTAGAGAGGGTCTCAGAATGGGTGCGGAGGTATTCCACAACCTTAAGAAGATCTTCCATGACAGAGGTCTTAGCACAGCTGTAGGTGATGAGGGCGGATTTGCTCCTGTTCTAAATGGCACAGAGGATGCTCTTGAATCTATCCTTGCTGCTATTACCAAGGCAGGTTATGTGCCCGGAAAAGATATCACTATAGCCCTTGACTGTGCAGCCAGCGAGTTCTACAAAGAGGGAATCTACGACTACAGCAAATTTGAAGGCCCTAACGGTGCAAAAAGAGATGCTGCTGCTCAAGTTGAATTCCTTAAATCTTTGGCAGAAAAATACCCGATAGATTCAATTGAAGATGGTATGGCAGAAGAGGACTGGACAGGCTGGAAGATGCTTACAGACGCTCTCGGATCAAAGATTCAGCTTGTAGGTGATGATCTGTTTGTAACAAATGTTCAGTTCCTAAAGAAAGGAATAGATACAGGTTGCGCAAACTCAATCCTTATCAAGGTAAACCAAATAGGTACCCTTACCGAGACTCTTAATGCAATAGAACTTGCTCACCGTAACAAATACACCTCAGTTACATCTCACCGTTCAGGCGAGACCGAGGACTCAACTATTGCAGACATAGCAGTGGCAACTAACTCCGGTCAAATTAAAACCGGATCACTTAGCCGCTCAGACAGGATGGCCAAGTACAACCAGTTACTCCGTATAGAAGAGGAACTTGGATCACTTGCACAGTACGGAAGAAAATAGTCTTTTGACTATTAACGTCAATTAACTTGTATTTAAAAGAAAAGAGCTATCGGAAACGACAGCTCTTTTTTCATTACGTGGCGTTAGTTTGTCCCAACCAAGACTAAAACATCCCGGTATCTCTGTCAGAATTTTGAAGCTTACTTGCCTTTTCGTTGTACTTTTTACCTTTGAAGAGGTTGTATCTTACTCCTACAACAATCATTGATTTGTTATCGTCAATCCAGTTAGCACTTGAATACTTCACAAGACTCTCCGGAATTGTTACAGAACTATACTTGGATTTAGTCAAAAACCAATAGCAGCTTGCAAAAATCATTAAATCTCCCTTAGAGTAGCTGACATTAATATTTGACTGGTTTTCATTGGTATATAAATATGGACCGTTCAGAACTTTGCCAATAATATTCCCTAAATAACTGGCACTCCAGTTTTTGTAATTGAATATAATCTGGTACCAAAGCGGAGAGTATGTATGAGAGAAATCTCCGGCAAGAGAACTTGACAGGTCTGTTCTAAGTAGTTGCCCTTGAAATCTTAATGATATAATATTGTTCTTGAATGGCTTAATTGTACCAGAATAGACCGCTCCATAGGTTCTTGACCAGTTTCCATTCTCAGAGGCAAGTTCAATAAAGTCAACTCCCTGAGAAAAATAGTTACTTATAGGCCTCTCTGTATGTCTGTAGAGCGTACTAAGGCGTAAGTCAATGTATTTTGAGCTCAATCCCCAATCAAGGTTCAGTTCGTTTGAGATACTATGCCTTAACTCCGGATTACCAACTCTTATTATATGCTCTGTCATATATATGCGGTTATTGCTAAGCATTGCTATACCAGGTTCAGTGGAGTACATCTTATACTGAAGAGTAAGCATCCCCCCTTTTCCCATATTGTATCCCAGGACAACGGATGGCCTTAGAACCCAGTCGTTGAACTGTTGTGTATATGTCTCTCTGCTGATATTTGTAACCCCCATGCTGGCTTTATATGAGAGTTTGCCACTTTTCCCGGAGAGTTCGGCATAGAGGTAATTCTTTAGAAAGGATGTTCTGTAATCTACATTTTCAAAGCTGTTTTCCACTGAGGAATTTAGTCTGCTCGCCTCAACTGAGTAGCCGGCATTAAACCTAAGCTTTGAGAACTCTGCAGAGTAATTAAGCTCTCCAATAAGAGATATTTTATTATTTCTCTCTATCATATTGTCATCAAGCACAAGTTCGTCATTCTGATTGTACTCCTTCTTCTGGTATTCATTGTATGTGACAAAACCTGTTCCCACAAAGTTAATTGCCAGCTCCTGTCGGTTTTTTAATTGTTTCCAGAAATATATATCCGCAGTGGGGCCAAGAATTGAGGCTTTACGCATATCTGTACCCATCCTGTGTTCGCTGACTCCACCTTCAAGGTAATCTATATCAGAGACATTAAAAGCATTTCTTGTTTGAAAATTGGGAGAGAGTTTAATCTTTAATGCATAATCAGACTCCTTTTGATTAATGTACATAAGATTGATAATATTGTCGTCATATCCAAAGGCAGACTTTGATTGCTGCTCTCTCTGCATCCTGACTCCATTAAACATATAGTCATAAGAGGTCTCTATAAAATTCTTTTTATAATTTCTATGATAAAGGGTATAGTCAACACCTATCTGGCTTCTCCCTTTGTTGTATTTAAAATAGAGCATCTCATTCCCAAATCCTGTATTAAACGCTGTTGAAAGATTTCCCCCGGCTGCAATACCATCTTCCCTGACTTTTGTAACTATGTTAAGTACACTTCCGTATTCTGCATATCTTGCAGGAGGTATATCATAGTGCTCAATTTTAGCAATGTGCTCAGGTTTGATACTCTTAAGTTCAATCTCATTTGCATTCATGCCGTTAATAAGGATCTTTACAGCCATCCCGCTTGCAGATGAGATCTTCTCGTTTACCGGATCATATATCACCTGAGGAACTATAGTCGTTAGCTCAAGAGCACTTGGTGCTGCCTTAATGTCAGAAGGGAGAATTGAGTAAGAGGTTTTGTCGCTCTGTACTTTAACTCTGCTCTCCTGAACTGTGGCTGCATCAAGCAACTTTGAGTCGGTCTCCAAAGTAAAGCTTAATGTCATTGCTCCATCTGAGCCTGACAGACCATTTTGACCGTTAACAATATTTTGCCTGTTGATAGTTAGTGTATCTCTTAAATTTTTGTATCCCATAAATGATACAATCATAAGATAGTTATCATCTGTCACACCTTTTATTTCATAGTTTCCGTTAAGGTCTGTGATTGTTCCATATTTATGTTTGGTTGTATCTGCAAATTTGTAAACAGCAACATTCGCAAAAGGAACAGGCAGATTATCGTTGTCTTTTACGCATCCCTTGAGTGAGATTTGAGCAAAAGCTGCATTTGACGTTAATATTATAGCGGAGAATGCAATAATTGAAATTTTGATTAGTTTAAATGGTTTCATTTGAATTAAATATTTTTCATCATTAAGACGAAGAAATTAACATCTAAGTTGCAGGATGAACGTTAAATTCTCTGAATTTGCTTCTATTAGACCTGAACAATCAGAAATAAGCGATGAACCGCCTCCACAGATTAAACTAATGCTCGGAATTATTGTCTAAATTTGACAATTGCCACCGACATCTGACCCCAGGGGTAAAGTGTCATATTATTAATTATGTGTAATTTACAAAAAAGCAACTATATTTATATGCATCTGAACTTCAAGCGTTTGACACTTTACCCCTGGGGTATTTTTCTTTTTCTTTTCTTTTTTACATTCTCTCCTCCGGCTCTCGGCCAGTACAAAGACAAATTCCAAACCTATTATGAAAGAAACGGTCATAACAGAACCCCTAGGTATGCGGAGACTGTTGAATTCTCAAAATTGCTGGCCACAAACTCCTCCATGGTTAATTACTTGTCAATAGGTGTTTCTCCACAGGGGCGGGATATACCTCTGCTTATACTTGATAAGGATGGACTGACAAATCCCGAGGAGATTCGTGCAAAAGGACGGGTTCTGGTACTTGCCGAGGCATCAATCCACGCAGGAGAGCCTGATGGCAAAGATGCAGGTCTTATGCTAATCAGGGATATAGCTATTAACGGAAAACACAGAGAGATTTTAGAGAGAGCCTCTCTCCTTTTTATACCAATAATTAATGTTGATGGACACGAGGACTTTGGCAGCCACTATAGAATTAACCAGAACGGTCCTTTAGAGGTGGGTGCGAGATTTACCTCCCACAGGTTAAATATGAACCGTGATTTCATTAAGGCTGACGCCCCTGAAACAAGAGCCTTACTAAAACTTTACGGCAAATGGATGCCGGAGATCTTTATTGACATCCATGTAACAAATGGAGCGGACTTCCAATATGTCTCCACTTATGGGTTGGACCATTGCGGATTCCTCGCCAGGCCAATGCTTAACTGGAGCAAAACAATATTTGAAGAGGAGCTGAAAAGTTCAATGGAGAGGGCCGGCTATCCAATATTCCCCTATTTTGAATTCAACAGCTACACAAACCCGGGGGCAGGACTACTTCCTGATAACTTTCCTCCCCAATACTCTAACGGATACGCTTCGGCTAACAACAGAATAGGCCTTTTACTGGAAAACCATATTTACAAACCATATAAAGAGAGGGTTACAGCCGCATATAATATAATACTCTCTTCTCTTGAGATAGCAGGTAGAAACTCAAACTCTCTTAAAAAGGCGATTTCTGATTCTGAGACTCTTGTCTCATCTGCAAACTTCAGAAGAGATTCTCTCCCTTTAATGTTCAGTCATGATAAACTAGAGAGTGAAATTGTTGATTTTCTGGCATGGAAAGAGAAGAGGGAGGTTAGCGATCTGACTGGTGCTGAATGGGTTTACTCAGACAGGACAGCTCCTGTTACTGTTAAAATGCCAATGTTTGTATCATACAAACCAGAATTAAAGGTTAAACTACCTGAGGCCTATATAATTCCACAGGAGCATAGTGAGACAATAGAGCTTTTGAATGTACACGGAATTATTTATGACAGACTGACCGAGGACAGTGTTATGGATGTTGAGACATATCGTTTCCACAGTCCAAAATGGTCACAGTTCCCTTATGAAGGGAGATTCCAACTGAACGTTGACTATACCGTACAAAAAGAGAGGGTATCATTTAGAAAAGGAGATGTAGTTGTAAGGACATCTCAGCCTAAAGTGAAGGTTATAGCACATATGCTGGAGCCGAAATCACCTACTTCGCTTGTAACATGGGGTTTCTACAACAACTGGGCAAGACCATCTACCGAATTCTGGATTCGTCTGAATTATATGGAGGTTAAAGGGCGTGAAATGATAGCAGCAGATCCAAAGCTTAAGGCAGAATTTGAAGAGAAAAAACGCAAAGATCCGGCATTTGCTAAGGATCCAAATGCAATTCTGCAATTCTTTATGGCAAAAGTTCGCAGCACTGTTGAACTCAATGTAAACAGATATCCTGTTGCAAGGATTATGGACACAATCCCGGTTCAGTGAAACAACAACAGATCTGAGATTGTAAAAATCGCAAAAATCACAGAGGCAAAACCGTTTGATGTAAAAAAGGCCGCATTAAGCCTTGATATATCAGACGGCTTTACAATTATATGCTGATAACATAGCAGCATGGAGAAAATTGAAGCTCCAATAATGTATAGGTATCCGAAATCTCCTGCATAATAGAGTAGTACAAGAAGAGGAAGAACAAGAGCGTGTCCTGCTGCAGAAATCACCAGAGACCATCCTCTTCCCAGGGTTTGAGGAATAGAGCGAAGACCATGCTCTCTGTCAAAATCTTCATCTGCAAGTGCGTAAAGTATATCAAAACTGCCTGACCATAGAAAAACAGTTAAAGAGAGAATAAGAGGTGCAAGTGCAAGCTCTCCTGTGACCGCAATATATGCGGCTGAGGGGGCAATACCCAAAGCAAGACCAACTCCATAATGGCATAGAGGTGTAAACCTTTTCAGATAACTGTATCCAAGGAGAATAACCAGTGCAGGGACTGAAAGATAGAGTGCAAGAGTATTGATAAAGCTGGCTACAACCACAAAAAAAACCGAATTAACCACTACAAAAATCAATGCCGACATTGGGGATACAACAGATGCCGGAATCTCTCTTAAAGCAGTTCTCGGGTTCCTGGCGTCAATAGTTCTGTCTGCCCATCTGTTGAATCCCATAGCGGCATTCCTTGCAAAGATCATAGCTAACATAATCAGTCCAAACAGGCTCCAGGAGAACTCCCCTCCCCCCCTCTCACTCCCAAAAAAGAGTCCAATAAGAGCAAAAGGCATTGCAAAAATTGTATGAGAAAATTTTACAAGCTTTAAATATGATATTATCCTCTCCATTTCAAATTATGCAACAGGCTGAGAGTTATCTTAGCTGGGCTGAGAAATTTGTCTCAAAACACTTTAACAACTTATCCATAACCCTCTCTACCTCTTTATCTTCAAGTGTTTTATCAGGATCTTGCAATACAAAGCTTATCGCATACTGCTTTTTACCCTCAGGAATTTTATCTCCTCTGTAAACATCAAACAAAGTAACACTCTTTAAAATTTTCTTTTCCGATTTCAATGCAGCTTTACGAAGGTCTGCAAAATTCACACTCTCATCCAGAAGAATGGCCAGATCTCTTCTGACCTCAGGGTACTTAGGCATCTCCTTGAAGAGGATCTTCTGTCTCTTAATAAGCTGAAAGAGCACATCCCATGATATCTCCGCAGCAAACACCTGTTGCTTGATTCCAAATCTTTTAAGCAAAGTTTGAGATATCGTTCCCATTGAAGCTATCTCCTTACCGGATTGAGTCTTATATATAAGTCCTTCTGAGAAGAGATCGGCAGGTGCAGAAGAGTATTCAAGGTCTGCCGGATCAATTCCGTACCTTTTAAGCAGTAACTCCAGATAACCCTTTAAGGAGAAGTAACTTGAACTATTTGAAGCAGACCTCCATGATTGAGAACCTGGGCCGGTTACAACAAGAGATATCTTTGCACTCTCTATGTAACTTTTAAGGTTAAGCGCAGCATTTATTTCACCCTCTTCAGCAGATTGATATGAATAGACATTTCCAGTTTCAAAAAGCTTCATATCAGGCATCTGCCTGTTTACATTATATGAGACAACCTCTAATGCGTTAAACAGAAGTGTTTGTCTCATAGCATTAAGGTCTGAGCTTAGAGGATTAAGTATTTTTACAAGGGAATCCTGAGGGAATGTCTTAAGTTTAGAGTAGTAATCACTCTTTGTAAGTGAGTTGTTCATAATCTCATGAAATCCGTTAGAGGCCAGAAAAGCCGACAATCTTTCCTTTACAATCTCGGGATCTGGCTTCCTCCCCGGTGTAATTGAGGCCACCATTCTCTCAGGTATCTCAACATTATTATATCCATATATTCTCAACACATCCTCAACTATATCGCACTCTCTTGTAACATCTGCCCTATAGCAGGGAACAGATATTACTGCTCCTGTTTTGTCAGACTTAACCACATCATATTCTAAATACTCGAGAATATTCAGGATATTGTCACTACCTATTCTTTTACCGATAAGTCTCTCCACTCTCTCAAAATTTATCTCCACTACAGCTCTCTCAATCTTATCCGGATAAATATCCGCAATATCTCCCACTACAGTTGCACCGGCGATCTCCTGAAAAAGGACAGCAGCCCTTTTAAGGGCGTAAGGCACCATCTCAGGATCTGCTCCCCTCTCATACCTGAAGGAGGCATCTGTTTTTATCTGGTGCCTCTTTGAGCTCTTCCTGATAGATACAGGATTGAAGTATGCACTCTCAAGAAATACTCTTTTAGTATCCATTGTGATTCCGGATTCAGCCCCGCCAAATATCCCTGCCAGAGTCATTGGCTTTTCAGCATCGCAAATCATAAGGTCCTCAGCTGTGAGTTTTCTCTCAACTCCATCCAGAGTTGTAAAGTTCTCACCATCCTTTGCTCTTCTTACCACTACCCTGCCTCCGGCAATTTTATCATAGTCAAAAGCGTGAAGCGGGTGACCAGTTTCGTGTAGTATGAAGTTTGTAATATCTACGATATTATTGATGGGCCTAAGGCCGATTGCTGTTAATCTCTTCCTGAGCCAATCCGGAGAGGGACCCATTACAATATTATCAAAAGTAAGTCCGGCATACCTTGGAGCACCATCTTTTGCAACAACCTCTATCACTGCCGGCTTAATATCAGAAGATCTCTTTAGATTTTCGTAGTCACTCACAGATGCTCTATTAAGTTTTGCTTCTGTTCCGTTAAACCTCAACCAGGCAGACAGGTCTCTTGCCACACCTATGTGAGAGGCGGCATCTACTCTGTTTGGGGTCAGCCCTATTTCAAGCAGAGTATCGGTTTCAAGTCCCAGATACTCCTTTGCAGGAGTACCCACCACAGCATCAGAGGATAAAACCATAATTCCGTCATGAGAGGTTCCTATTCCAAGCTCATCCTCAGCACAAATCATCCCAAAACTCTCTACACCTCTTATTTTGGCCCTTTTAAGAGTAAGTTTATCTCCTGATGTAAATGTAAGAGTAGTCCCTACTTTAGCCACCAGAACCTTCTGTCCCTTAGCTACATTTGGAGCACCGCAAACAATCTGGAGCAATTCAGCCTCTCCGGCATCCACTTTTGTAAGGCTTAGTTTATCGGCATCCGGGTGTTTCACACACTCTACAACCTCGCCAACTACTACACCTTCTAGCGACCCAGGAACCTCTTCAATGCTCTCCATAGCCTCCACTTCAAGACCAATGGAACTTAATACCCTTTCAGCTTCAGAGGGGGTCAATGCCGAGTCAACATACTCTCTGAGCCAGTTATAAGAAATTTTCATATCTCTTCTGAAATTATTATCTGAATAATGATTCTACAAACTCCTTTTTACTGAAGACCTGAAGATCCTCAATCTTCTCTCCCACTCCAATAAACTTAACCGGAATTCTGAACTGGTCAGAGATCCCAATCACCACTCCCCCTTTTGCTGTGCCGTCAAGCTTTGTGACAGCAAGAGAGGTAACATCGGTCGCCTTTGTAAACTCCTTTGCCTGCTGATATGCATTCTGTCCGGTAGATCCGTCCAGAACAAGAAGGACATCGTGAGGTGCATCAGGTATTAATTTTTTCATCACATTCCTGATTTTTGTAAGCTCATTCATAAGGTTCACCTTATTATGCAGCCTCCCTGCAGTATCGATCAATACCACATCTGCACCTACAGAAATAGCTCTGGAAATTGTGTCATAGGCCACAGAGGCGGGATCTGATCCCATCTGCTGCTTTACAATTTCAACACCCGCTCTTTCACTCCATATTGTAAGCTGATCTACTGCCGCAGCTCTGAATGTATCAGCTGCTCCCAAAATAACCCTTTTACCGGATGCCTTTAGCCTCGCAGCCAGCTTGCCTATTGTAGTTGTCTTTCCAACGCCGTTTACACCCACCACCATAATTACATATGGCCTCTTCTCAAAGTTAAACGGCATATCACCACTCTCCTCTCCCGCATCCAGAAGAGCCTCAATCTCCTCTTTTAGAATAGAGTTAAGCTCCCCGGTATTCATAAATTTATCCTTTGCTACTCTACCCTCTAATCTTTCTATAATTCTCAGTGTTGTCTCAACTCCAATGTCTGAAGCAATAAGAGCCTCCTCTATCCCGTCCAGAACATCATCATCAACCTTTGATTTACCCACAATCGCTCTTGAGAGCTTGTCAAATATACTCTTCTTGGTCTTGTCAAGCCCTTCACTCAGTGCCTGCTTCTCCTCTTTGCTCTTTGACCCGAATAATCCGAATAAAGCCATTTCTCTTTTTTTAACTCACAAAGATACAAAAAGAGGTCAACATATTTATTAACAAAAAAAGAGATCAATTTTAGATTGACCTCTTCTTTATAGAATATTTTGAAAAAATTACTTCTTCTCGAAGAACTCTTTTGCTGTCTCGGTTGGAACCATCTCCTCAAGGAATGCATAAGCTCCGCTGCGATCCGATTTTACCATACGGATGCATTTCACTTTAGTCTTTGATGTTCCTTTTCCGCCGCCGAATGATGCAACTGCTTTCTTTGCCATTTCTTAAATCTTTTTAATGTTATTTAATTTCGCGGTGTAAAGTCACCTTCTTAAGGAAAGGGTTATACTTTTTGCGTTCCAGACGCTGAGTAGTATTCTTTTTATTCTTGGTTGTAATGTATCTGGAGATACCGGGAACACCGCTCTCTCTCTGCTCTGTGCACTCAAGAATAACCTGTATTCTGTTTTTATTAGCTTTTTTTGCCATCTTAATCAGTATTAAACAAGTTTAATTAAACCATTGGCCTTTGATTTCTTGAGCACAGCGCTCAGACCGTTCTTATTGATTGTACGCATCCCTGCGGCCGAAACCTTAAGAGTTACGAATCTCTGCTCCTCTTCCAGCCAAAAACGCTTGTTCTGGAGGTTTGGGGCAAACTCGCGCTTTGTACGGCGCTTAGAGTGGGAAACATTGTTTCCAATCATCCTCTTTTTTCCTGTAACTTGACAAACTCTTGCCATCTCTTATATATACTTTTTATAATTTTCGCGTAGTTCCCTTTTTAAGGGTTGCAAATATCGGGAATCTTTTTTTATATTCCAAAATATTTACACAAATTTAAAAATCCTCTTCCACCTGATATTCTTAGGGAAAGACTTGTTGTTATCCTTGGAAAACCATATAACCGAAGGGGTTCCCACAATGTGAGATTCCGGAACAAACCCCCAGTATCTTGAATCCAGAGAGTTATGTCTGTTATCTCCCACCATGAAGAAGTAATCCATCTTAAAGGTGTAACTGTTTGCAAGTTCACCATTGATGAATATCTCCTCACCTCTTACCTCCAGATTGTTACCCTCATACGCAGAGATAATTCTTGCATACAGTGGCAGGTTATCGCTGTTCAGCTCAACTGTTGCTCCCTCTTTAGGTATCCAGATAGGGCCATAATTGTCCTTAGTCCATTCAAAGTTTTTTGCGAATGGAAAGATCAGAAGCTGAGAATCCGGAAAATCGGGCGGGAATATATCAATATTGGGTCTTACCTCTGCCACGTTAGGCAGGTCGGCTATTGTTTTAACCTCTTTATCATTAAGAGGCAGAGCGCTATAGCCAGGCATTGAAGCGTCAAAAAAGACCTCTCCAATATTTAGTCCCAACTCATCAAATATCCTTTGGTTAATTTGTGTTCCGTTAGTATAGACGGTATAGGTGTTTTGAATTCCCGGAAACTCCTTTTGAGGCTCACCGTTTACAATCACCTTGCCGTTCACAATCTGAAGAGTATCGCCTGCTATTGCAATGCACCTCTTCACATAGTGATCTTTTTTGTCATCCGGTCTTACAACTACAGGACCATACATTTTTTGTGTATACTCTCTTCCGTTTAACCTTACGTGTGTGTAGTAATCATCTGTCGGAGCTCCTTTAAGTACGGTATCTCCGTGAGGGAAGTTGAATACAACAATGTCATCTCTCTTAACTTTAGAGAAACCTTTAAGTCTCCTGTAGGGATTTTTAATCCACTCTACGTAGGACTCACCTCCTGTAACAGGAAGAACATTGTGAACTAGAGGGAATGATATTGGGGTCTGGGATACCTTTGGTCCATATCTCATCTTGCTAACAAAAAGGTAGTCTCCTGTAAGAAGGGACCTTTCCATTGATGATGTGGGTATCATATAGGATTCAAAAAAGAATGCCTTAATAAATGTTGATACTACAAGAGCGAAGATTATTGCATCCAGCCAGTCCAGCCATGCATTTCTCTTCTCTCCCTTTTTGTAGCTCTTTTTCCAGAAGGCCCACTTTACCTTTTTTGTTATAAAAAGGTCAAATATTACCGCCAGTCCCAAAATGAACCACCAGTTGCCGAACCAGATAAGCCACAATAGATAGAGAATGGCCCAGAGTGAAAACCTGAACCACCTATTACCTATTATGCTCCTTATATTCAAGACTTGACTATTTTACAGAGTTGATGATTGCCTCAAATGCCTGTGGATTGTTCATTGCAAGGTCAGCAAGAACTTTACGGTTAAGACCCACATTATTTTTGGCAAGTTTGCCCATAAACTGAGAATAGTTCAGTCCGTGCTCTCTTGCAGCTGCATTTATTCTCTGAATCCATAGTGCGCGGAAGTTGCGCTTTTTGGTTTTACGATCGCGATATGCGTATGTCAGACCCTTTTCATAAGTGTTCTTAGCAACGGTCCATACATTTGCTCTTGCGAGGAAATTGCCCCTCGTGAGCTTAAGAATTTTTTTGCGGCGAGCTCTTGAAGCTACCGAATTTACCGATCTTGGCATCTCTTTTTTGTTTTGCGAATGTCAGCGCTCTCCTCCTATGAGAAACTTTATCTGCTGTGCATCCTGGTTAATAAATCGTACTAAGCAACTAGCAAAGCTTTAATTCTCTTCTCGTCTGCTGTTGAAACAAGAGCCGAGTAGGTCAGATTTCTCTTCTGCTTGGTTGTCTTCTTTGTGAGAATGTGGCTTTTGTAAGCATGCTTTCTCTTGATTTTTCCAGTTCCGGTAAGCTGAAAACGCTTTTTGGCACCGGAGTTGGTCTTAATTTTGGGCATTGTGTTTATTTTAAAGTTTATAAATAAATCTCTATTTTTTCTTAATGGGCGAGAGCATCATAATCATTCTCTTTCCCTCAAGTTTTGGCAGCTGCTCTGCCTTTCCGTACTCTTCAAGCTCCAGGGCAAATCTTAGCAGCAGTTTTTCACCCTGCTCAGAAAATAGAATTGACCTCCCCTTGAAAAAGACATAGGCCTTTACCTTTGATCCCTCCTCCAGGAAGGATTGAGCATGTTTCAGTTTGAACTGATAGTCGTGCTCATCGGTATTGGGACCAAATCTTATCTCCTTAATAACTATCTTGCTGGCATTAGCCTTCATCTCCTTCGCCTTTTTCTTCTGCTGGTAGATGAACTTCTGATAGTCAATAATTTTACAAACCGGCGGGTCTGCATTTGGCGATATCTCAACAAGGTCAAGCTCCAACGCCTCCGCCATTGCCAACGCCTCTCTCAGTGAAACAATTCCCTGATTATCAACATTATCTCCGACAACCCTTACTCTTGGGGCCGAAATTTCATTGTTAACGCGTGGTCCGTCATCCTTTTTCGGGCCGCTGTTTGGATACCTTCCCGAGGCATCCCTTCTTGGTCCCGAAGATTGCGAATTTGGTCTGAATCCGCCAGGCCGAGGTTTAAAAGGTGTAGCGATAAATTTGTCCTCCTATTTTAGTTATTACTCAATTTGTCTTTTTATCTCATTCTCAACAAGCTCTCTGAACTCCTCCATTTTCATTGCCCCTTTGTCTCCCTCTCCCTGCACTCTTACAGATATCGTGCCGCTATCTGCCTCTTTCTCACCAACAATGAGGAGGAATGGAACTCTTTTAAGCTCATTCTCCCTGATTTTCTTGCCGATAGTTTCGTTACGATCGTCAATTGAGGCGCGAATATCGGCATTATTTAGAAAATCTGCAACTTTTTTGGCGTAATCATTATATTTTTCACTTACCGGAAGGATGACCGCCTGCTCCGGTGTGAGCCACAAAGGAAACTTTCCGCCTGTATGCTCAATGAGAACAGCAACGAATCTCTCCATTGAACCAAATGGGGCTCTGTGAATCATAATTGGACGATGCCTTTTGTCATCGGCCCCAACATATTCAAGTTCAAATCTCTCCGGAAGGTTGTAGTCCACCTGGATTGTTCCAAGCTGCCACTTTCTGCCAATTGCATCCCTTACCATGAAGTCAAGTTTTGGTCCGTAGAACGCAGCTTCTCCAAGCTCTACAACAGTCTTAAGACCCTTCTCCTCCGATGCCTCAATAATTGCCCTCTCTGCCTTCTCCCAATTCTCATCAGAGCCGATATACTTCTCTCTGTTTTCAGGATCCCTTAACGAAATCTGAGCGGTATAATCTTTAAAATCAAGAGTTTTAAATATATAAAGAACAATGTCAATAACCTTAATGAACTCATCTTTTAACTGATCAGGACGGCAGAAGATATGTGCATCGTCCTGTGTAAATCCGCGAACTCTGGTGAGGCCGTGAAGCTCTCCGCTCTGCTCATATCTGTAAACAGTTCCAAACTCTGCCAGTCTGAGTGGCATATCTTTATATGATCTTGGCTTAGTCTTGTAAATCTCACAATGGTGAGGGCAGTTCATAGGCTTAAGTAAGAACTCCTCGCCCTCCTGCGGAGTGTGTATAGGCTGAAACGAGTCCTTTCCGTATTTTGCATAGTGGCCGGATGTAACATACAGCTCCTTCTGTCCTATGTGCGGAGTCATTACCGGAAGATAGCCGTGCTCCTTCTGAACCTTTTTCAGGAAATTCTCTAGTCTCTCACGCAGCATTGCCCCTTTAGGAAGCCACAGAGGAAGTCCCTGTCCAACTCTTTGAGAGAATGCAAAGAGCTCCAACTCCTTACCAAGTTTTCTGTGGTCTCTCTTTTTAGCCTCTTCCAACATAGCAAGATACTCATCAAGCATCTTCTTCTGCGGGAAGGTCACTCCATAAATACGGGTTAGCATCTTGTTGTTTTCATTACCTCTCCAGTATGCACCGGCTATGGATGTCAGCTTAACAGCTTTAATAACAGAGGTGTCAGCAAGGTGCGGCCCTCTACAAAGATCAGTAAAAGAGCCATTTGTATAGAAAGAGATGGTTCCGTCCTCAAGGTCTCTGATAAGTTCGCACTTATACTCATCACCCTTCTCTGTATATGTCTTCATCGCCTCCTCTTTGCTCACCTCCTGCCTTACAAAGTGTTGCTTCTCCCTTGCAAGCTCAAGCATCTTCTCCTCTATCTTTTTAAGATCCGCTTCAGTTATGCTCTTATCTCCCGTATCCACATCATAGTAAAAGCCTGTTTCTATTGAGGGGCCTATTCCGAATTTAATACCCGGATAAAGAAGCTCCAGTGCCTCTGCCATAAGATGTGAGGAAGAGTGCCAGAATGTGCTTTTTGCCTCCTGATCATCCCATTTGTGTAACTTGAGCGAAGCATCCTCGCTGATAGCTCTTGTAACCTCAACCACCTTTGAGTTAACTGATGCCGCAAGCACCTCGGCAGCAAGCCTGGGACTTATGCCATTAGCTATCTCCAGAGGTGTTGTTCCCTTAGGATACTGCCTTACGCTACCGTCGGGAAAAGTTATGTTTATCATAATAATATGGTGTCAAAATAAATCTCGCAAATTTAAACATATTTTTCTAAACCTCATTATTTTTGGATAGTGGTGAATTTTAGCTAAATTTGAAACAGCCTAAATTGAAACAACAATCTAATTATTAAATAATTATGCAAAGCAACAAATGGAGTGTAGCAGCTCAGAATGCAATTATTCTGGCACTTGTTACTATTATAGCATCACTAATACAGGCTGTGTTCCCTGATTTACCTGGTTTTGTAGGAATCATAATCTGGCTTGTCAAGCTGACATTAAGCGTATTCCTGGTTTACTACTTTATAAAGGAGTACAGCAAGGGCTTTGAGATATTTACTTATAAACAGGGATTCCATTTTGGGTCAATACTCTGTCTTCTGTCGTCTGTCATTGGAGCAGCTTACCTTTTCCTTCACATGGGCTTTCTGTTTCCTGAGGCTACAACCTCACAGATGGAGATGATTGCTCAAAGCATGGAGTCATCAAATCCTGACGGTGCAGAGGCTTTGATGGGGGTGATGGGCCACCTTCCCAAACTGGCGTTTCTATTCTCTTTGATTTATTATACGCTGTTTGGTGTTGTAGTGTCTGCGATTGTTGCAAATTATACTAAAAAAGGTGATATCTTCTCTCAGCAATAACTTATTATCAAAAATTTAAATGGATTTATCAATTGTAATAGCTCTGTACAACGAAGAGGAGTCAATACCGGAACTTCTTGCCTGGATTGAGAGGGCATTATCATCCCAGAAACTGCATTATGAGGTCATTCTTGTTGATGACGGAAGCACAGACACATCATGGGATGTGATAAAAAGAGAATCCAAACTTTATAACACTGTAACAGCAGTAAGATTCAGCAGAAACTACGGAAAATCAGCTGCTCTCTTTACCGGCTTTGAAGCTGCGAAAGGGAGTGTGGTTATCACAATGGATGCAGACCTGCAGGATAATCCGGAGGAGATCCCTGAGCTTTATGAAATGATTGTTGCCAAAGGATATGATTTAGTATCTGGATGGAAGAGGAAAAGAAAAGACAGTAAACTGACAAAAAATCTTCCGTCCAAACTTTATAACAGAGTTGCAAGAGGTGTCACCGGGATTAAGCTGCATGACATGAACTGCGGACTTAAGGCTTACAAAAATGAAGTTGTAAAGAATATTGAGGTTTATGGCGAAATGCACAGATACACCCCTTATCTTGCCAAAATTGCCGGCTACAGGAACATTGGTGAAAAGGTTGTTAAACATCAGGCCAGAAAATTTGGGAAGAGCAAATTCGGCATGGACAGGTTTGTAAATGGATTTCTGGATCTTATTACTTTGTGGTTTCTGGCCAGGTTTGGAAAGAGGCCAATGCACTTTTTTGGAACATTTGGAACCCTGACATTCTTTGTCGGTTTTGCTACTGCAGCATATCTTGTTGCCGACAAACTGATTTCGCAGGCGAACGGACTAAAATTCAGACAGGTAACTGATCAACCCCTCTTCTATATATCACTTGTAGCCCTGATTATCGGGATGCAGCTCTTTCTAGCAGGATTTGTCGGAGAGCTTGTTTCAAGGAACAGCAGCGAAAGAAATATATATAAAATTAAAGAGCGCCTGTAGGGCGCTCTTTAACATTCAAATCCAAAGTCGGTTTTACTTTGTTTTTCGTGCAGAGCTGTTGTACTTTTCAATCATCTCTGCGTATTCAGCCTCTGTAATCATTCTGCAAGTTCCGTTAAAGTGTGCCCCCTCCTCTATTGAAATTCTGTTGCATTGGAGAGCACCTTCAAATTTTGCCTTGCTTTTAAAGCCTGCCTGGTGTCCGGTTACGAGATTTCCCTCCATCTTACCCCAAATATCGGCACTCCCGCAAAACAGATCGCCAATGAATTGAGCATTCTCACCAATTACAACTTTGCCGCGAGTCTGGATTTTGCCCTCAAAAAAACCATCTATCCTAATATCACTTGTTGTAATCAGGGTTCCCCTTAGTTCAGTGCCGCCGGCAATGCGATTAACCTCATTGATCTGCGGAACTACCTCATTTTTTGCCATATATCTGTTTTAAATATGTATTACCTCTCCGTGCGAGGCAGCTGCTGCCTCCATTATGGCCTCACTCATTGTTGGATGAGGGTGAACGGAGTGAATTAAGTCACGTGCAGTGACCCCCAAATTGCGTGCCACTACCACTCCTGAAATCATCTCAGTTACATTTGAACCAACAAAGTGGGCACCTAAAACTTTATCTGTTTCAGCATCAACCACCAACTTTACAAAACCATCTTTCTCACCTGCAGCGGCAGCTTTTCCAGAGGCTGTAAAAGGGAATTTTCCTGTTTTAACATTCAAACCCTTAGCCTTAGCAGCCTTTTCGGTTAAACCTACTGATGCAATCTCCGGTGAAGTATAGGTGCAACCCGGAATATTGTCATAATTTACAGGCGGAGGGTTCAATCCTGCTATGCGCTCCACACAGTTTACAGCCTCGGCTGATGCAACATGAGCAAGTGCAGGTGTGGCAATTACGTCGCCAATTGCATAAACTCCACTGATACTAGTCTGATAAGATGAGTCAACAGAGATTTTCCCCCTCTCCAACTTAACACCAAGCTCCTCCAGACCCAGATTCTCAGTATTCGGAATAACTCCCACAGCTGAAAGGACCTTCTCTGCCTCAATTATTGTCTCTCCCTTCTTTGTCTCCACTGTAAGCTTACACAGTTCTCCTGAAGTATCCACAGATTTCACCCCTGAGGATGTCATAACTTTTATGCCCATCTTTCTGAACGAACGGCTCAGCTGTGCGGATACATCTTCGTCCTCAAGCGGAACAATGTTATCAAGATACTCAATCAGATGAACCTCAGACCCCATTGAGCGGTAAAAGTAAGCAAGTTCACTCCCTATTGCTCCTGACCCAATTACTGCGAGGCTAGCAGGCACGTTCTCAGGAACTAGTGCCTGTCTGTATGAAATAATCTTCTTCCCGTCTATTGGAGCGAAAGGGAGAGAGTTTGCCCTTGCACCTGTAGCGATAATAATATTTTTAGTCTCATATTCACTCCTGCTCCCCTCTTCAGAAGTAACCTCTACTTTTCCGGGTGAAACAATTTTCCCATGTCCCTGAATTACAGTAATCTTATTCTTTTTAAAAAGGTACTCTATTCCTTTGCTCATATTTGCCGAGACTCCTCTGCTTCTTTCCACAATTTTCTGAAGGTCAGGCTTTACCTCTCCTTCAATCTCAAATCCGTAATCTGCTGAATGTAAAGCATAGTAAAGTGCTTGTGCACTCTTAAGTAGCGCTTTTGTTGGAATACACCCCCAGTTGAGACATATGCCTCCCAGTTCGCTTCTTTCAACTACGGCAGTGTTCATACCAAGCTGCGAGGCTCTGATTGCCGCTACATATCCTCCGGGACCGGAACCTATTACTATCAAATCAAACATCTCTTCAAAATTAAAATTAAACAATTAGCTGTTGGCACCGTGGCAGTTTTTGTACTTTTTGCCGCTTCCGCAAGGACATGGATCATTTCTTCCCACTCTCTTCTCAACATGTACAGGTGCCTGAGTTTTTGGCTCTCCTGCTGATGTTGAGAGATCCTGCCTTGATGTCTGCATTCTGCTTAAATCTGTCTTTCTTCTCTGCTCCTCTCTTACACTAACCGGCTCTCTCCTCTCCGTAAGAGGAATATGAGATTTCAGCAGAAAGGCGAGTACATCCCGGTTGACCTTGTCAAGAACTCCTTTAAACAACTGGAAGCTCTCAAACTTATAGATGAGAAGCGGATCCTTCTGTTCATAGGTGGCGTTCTGTACAGACTGCTTAAGGTCGTCCATCTCTCTGAGATGCTCCTTCCAGTGCTCGTCAATCATTAGGAGTGTTATCATTTTATTGAGTGCCCTGCCTAACTCTTTTCCGTTGCTGTCGTAAGCTCTCTTTAAATTAACAACAAGTTGCATTATTTTGTTTCCGTCGCTTACAGGAATTGCAATATTCTCGTATGTTGCGCTCTGAGTCTCATAAATCTGTTTCATTATTGGCCATGCTCTCTCAACAAGAGCATCAATACGCCTTTTGTAAACAAGGTTTACATTCTCTACAAAAGCATCAGTTACAGTCTCAACAGAATCCTTATTATACATCTGCTCAGAGATTCCTGACTCAATTGAAAGCTGTCTTATTACATCAAATGAAAATGATTCATAATCTGAATTACCATGATGTGATGCTACCAGAGATTCGCAATAGTCGTTAAGCATATTCTGAACATCCACATCAATTCGCTCTCCGTTAAGCGCATTTCTTCTTCTTGTATAGATTACCTCTCTCTGAGAGTTCATAACATCGTCATATTCAAGGAGCCTCTTTCTGATACCAAAGTTATTCTCTTCAACCTTCTTCTGTGCTCTCTCAATAGATTTTGAGAGCATTGAATGCTGTAGTACCTCTCCCTCCTTAAGCCCCATCCTGTCAACAATAGATGCAATTCTGTCAGAACCAAAAAGTCGCATAAGATCATCCTCAAGAGAGACATAAAAGCTTGATGTTCCGGGATCTCCCTGACGCCCTGCACGTCCTCTAAGCTGTCTGTCAACCCTCCTTGAATCATGTCTTTCAGTTCCAATGATTGCAAGTCCACCTGCCTCCTTTACGCCCGGGCCCAGCTTGATGTCTGTTCCACGACCGGCCATATTTGTTGCAATGGTTACTGCCGACGGCTGACCAGCCTCGGCAACTATTTCAGCCTCTCTGGCATGCTGTTTTGCATTAAGCACATTGTGCTTAATACCCCTTAGCTTAAGCATTCTGCTAAGCAACTCTGAGACCTCTACAGAGGTGGTGCCCACAAGTACCGGTCTGCCCGCCTTTGTCAGATTAACAATCTCGTCAATTACAGCGTTGTATTTTTCCCTCTTTGTTTTATAAATGAGGTCATCCATATCCTTTCTGGTTATGGGTCTATTTGTAGGGATTACAACTACATCAAGTTTATAGATGGACCAAAACTCACCTGCCTCAGTCTCTGCCGTACCTGTCATACCTGCAAGCTTGTGGTACATACGAAAATAGTTCTGCAGAGTGATTGTTGCAAAAGTCTGAGTTGCAGCCTCAACCTTTACCATCTCTTTCGCTTCAATAGCCTGATGTAATCCGTCTGAATATCTTCTGCCTTCAAGAATACGTCCAGTCTGCTCATCAACAATCTTTATTTTGTTATCCAGCACAACATACTCCACATCCTTCTCAAACATTGTGTAAGCCTTAAGCAGCTGATTTACTGTATGTACTCTCTCGCTTTTAATTGCATAGTCAGAGAGAAGGGCATCTTTAGCTGCAAGCTTCTCCTCTGGATTCAACTCTCTCTTGTCCAGCTCAGCGATTTCAGAACCGATATCTGGCAGTATAAAGAAACGGTTATCACTAACACTTTTAGCTATAAGCTCGTGACCTTTATCTGTAAGTTCAACAGATTTCTGCTTCTCTTCAATTACAAAAAAGAGATCATCTGTTATCAGGTGCATCTGTTTGTTGTTGTCCTGCATGTAAAAGTTCTCAGTCTTAACCAGAATCTGTTTCATACCCGGTTCACTGAGATATTTTATCAGTGGGTTGTATTTCGGCAACCCTTTATGAGCCCTGAGCAGGAGCTTCCCCCCCTCTGTTTCATCTCCTTCAGAAATTTTCTTTTTTGCCTCATTAAGAAGCTGAGTAACCAGATTTCTCTGCGCACTGTAAATTTTTTCCACAAATGGCTTATATTCATTGAACTGCTGGTCATCACCCTTTGGTACAGGGCCGCTTATTATCAGTGGTGTTCTGGCATCATCAATAAGTACTGAGTCCACCTCGTCAACAATTGCATAGTGGTGTTTCCTCTGAACCAAATCCTCCTGATTTATGGCCATATTGTCTCTCAGATAATCAAAGCCGAATTCATTGTTTGTTCCAAATGTAATATCTGCTTTGTATGCCTGTTTCCGAGAGTCACTGTTTGGTTCATGTTTGTCTATGCAGTCAACTTTAAGTCCGTGAAACTGATATAGAGGGCCCATCCACTCAGAGTCTCTCTTTGACAGATAATCATTGACGGTTACCACATGGACCCCTTTTCCGGCAAGGGCATTGAGAAATACGGGCAGGGTAGCGACAAGTGTTTTACCCTCTCCTGTAGCCATCTCAGCAATTTTTCCCTGATGGAGAACAACACCACCAATGAGTTGCACATCGTAATGCACCATATCCCATTTAATCCTGTTACCACCTGCCATCCAGCTGTTTTTCCAGATCGCCTTCTCACCTGATATCTCTACATAATCATGTCTGGCAGCAATGTCTCTGTCCAAAGGTTGAGCTGTAACCTCTATCGTTTCATTCTCTTTAAACCTTCTGGCGGTTGACTTCATAATGGCAAAGACATCCGGAAGAACTTCAAGCAGAATCTCTTCAATCTTCTCATCTATTCTCTTCTTAATCTTGTCTGTCTCAGTTGCAAGCTCCTCCTTCTCCGAGACTTCAATCATCACATCCTCAAGTTTTGCCTTTAGTTCAGCAATACGCGACTCATCTTCCGAGATTCTCTCTGCAATAAGTTGCTTTACCCTAATTGTCTCTGCTCTAAGCTGGTCGTTGGTAAGAAGGTCAATCTTAGCATATGCCTGCTGTATCCTCCCTAAATAGGGGTTAATCTCTTTGAGGTCCCTCTCTGCTTTAGTCCCAAAGAACTTTTTAAGCAGACTGTTAAATAGTGCCATTTATATGATTTTATTTTTTGTTTACAACGAGTAACCTGCAAAGATAAAAAAATAGAGTTAAAGATTGTAAATTTGCTCTCATTATGAACGCTAAGTATTGATGAAAAGAGCTATAACCACAAGTGAGGATGGATCAAAGACACTTCTCCTTGAAGATTATAATGAATCATACCACTCCAGATTTGGAGCCTTGTCAGAGAGCAGACACATATTCGCCGGAGAGGGATTAAGCAGATATCTTGGTGATAATCCCAACACGGAGGAGCTATCCATTTTTGAAGCAGGTCTGGGAACTGGTCTGAACTGTCTGTTAACTGCCCTGGAAATTGAAAAGTTTAAGAGTGTAAAAAGAGTTAAGTACTTAGCTGTAGAAAAATATCCAATCACTCCTGAGGAGGCCTCAATGCTAGATTACCCCTCTCTTTTTGGAAACAGCAAATTAGCAGGCTATATTTATGAAACCATTCACAGCAGTAATTGGGGCTGCAACACCCCATTGTCGGAGAAAATGGAACTCCTTAAGATTTGTTCATCATTTGAACAATATTTTCCTGCAATTCCACATGAGAGCATAAATATAATTTACTATGATGCTTTTTCACCTGAAACACAACCTGAACTGTGGCAGGAGGAGATTTTTATATCTCTCTTCAGGGCACTAAAACCCGGCGGTGTTCTTGTAACCTACTCTTCCAAGGGGATAGTTAAAAGAGCTCTGAGAGCAGTGGGGTTTGAAGTAAAGAGAGTAGCCGGCCCCAAAGGAAAAAAGCATATTCTCAGGGCTTCAAAAGCGTAACTCTGAATATCTTTGGCCAATATTTACCTGTCAGGTAGATATTTCCGTTTGACTTATCGTAAGCTATTCCGTTAAGCACATCTGTTTTTGCTGTTCTCATTGATGCCGGTAAAAGTCCTGAACAATTAACGGTAGCTCTGACATTGCCGGTCTGAGGGTCAATTATAACAATAGTATCTGACATAAAGACATTTGCCCAGATCTCTCCGTCAATCCACTCCAGCTCGTTAAGCTGCTTAACTGGCCTGCCATTATTCTTTACCTCCAAAACTCTTTTTGTCATAAAATTCATTGGGTCATTGAAATAGATAAATTCGGTGCCGTCGCTCATAATAAGGTGAGTCCCGTCAGTAGTCAGCCCCCATCCCTCTCTGGGATTGTTTAGTTTACCAATCTCTTTGAAAGTACTCTTCTCAAGTACATAGACAACCCTCTCCATCCATGTAAGAATGTAGATTCTTCCGTTAAGGGATACAGCCCCTTCGGCAAAATGGTTTACCGGAAATGAAAATGTTTTTTGAGTTCTTCCTGTTTTAATATCTGCACTTCTGAAAAATGATTTCCCATACTGCCCTGAGCTCTCATACAATACCCCATCCTCTATAAACAAACCCTGTGTATAGATATTTGTATCGTGCGGGATAGACTCAACAACCCTTACCCTGTAGCTCCCTGTTTGCCTTTTGCTCTGGCAGGAGAGACTCAAGGAAAGAGTCATGGTTATTATCACAAGAAGAGCGGAAAGTACTCTTTTTAACATACAAAAGTTATTTCTTGGCCGATGTTTTCTTTTCAATTGCAGCTTTTACAAGGGCTACAAATAACGGATGAGGATTCTCAGGTGTACTCTTTAGCTCGGGATGGAACTGAACTCCAATAAAGAACGGATGGTTCTCAATCTCCATTATCTCCACAAGACCGGTGTCACTGTTTCTTCCGCTCGGAATCAACCCTCCCTTCTCAAACATCTCAACATAGACATCATTGACCTCATATCTATGTCTGTGTCTCTCAGATATCTCAGTTGAACCATAAATTTTGTGAGCAAGAGAACCCTCTTTGATGGAACATGAATATGCTCCAAGTCTCATAGTTCCACCTTTGATTGTCATAGATTTCTGATCCTCCATTAAGTCTATGACAGGATTTTTTGCATTGGGTTTAATCTCTGTTGTCATAGCATCCTCAAGACCCAGAACATTTCTTGAATACTCAATTACCTCCATTTGCATTCCCAGACATATCCCCAAAAATGGAATTTTACTCTCTCTTGCAAACTTAACAGCAGTAATTTTACCCTCAATTCCCCTCTCACCAAATCCGGGAGCTACAAGTATCCCATCCATTGAGGATAGTTTTTCCGCTACATTTTGTTCGTTTATGTATTCGCTATGGATTGAATGGACATTTACCTTGCACTCGTTTTTAGCCCCGGCGTGAATAAACGATTCAAGTATTGATTTATATGAGTCCTGAAGTTCAACATATTTACCGACAAGGGCAATATTAACACTCTCATTAGGGTTGAAAAGCCTCTCTAAAAAGGATTTCCACCTATCCAGATCGGGTACCCTGTCAAGAGCCTCCATCTTAAACTTTCTAAGGACTATCTCATCAAGCTTCTCCTTATACATAGTAAGAGGAACTTCGTAAATGCTCTTTGCATCAATTGATTCAATAACTGCATTTGGCCTTACATTGCAGAATAGGGCAACCTTCCTTCTGATATCCATTGGGAGTGGATGTTCTGTTCTGCAAACGATTACATCAGGGTGAACCCCATTTTGCTGAAGCATTCTTACAGAGTGCTGAGTGGGTTTTGTTTTAAGCTCTTTAGCAGCGCTCAGATAAGGAACAAGAGTGAGGTGTATAACAAGACAATCTTCATCAGGAAGCTCCCACTGCAACTGACGTACTGCCTCAACAAATGGCAGGGACTCAATGTCACCAACTGTACCCCCGAGTTCGGTAATGATTACATCATATCTTCCTGTCTTTCCAAGCAAAAGCATTCGTCTTTTGATCTCGTCTGTAATGTGCGGAATGACCTGAACGGTCTTGCCAAGATAGGCTCCCTGCCTCTCTTTGTCTATTACAGATCTGTATATCCTTCCTGTAGTAACATTATTTGCCTTTGAGGTCTGAACATTCAGGAATCTCTCATAGTGACCCAGGTCCAGATCGGTTTCGGCACCATCTTCTGTTACGTAACACTCACCATGTTCATATGGATTAAGTGTGCCAGGATCCACATTCAAATAGGGGTCAAATTTCTGAATGGTTACGGACAAACCTCTGGCCTGTAGTAACTTTGCTAATGATGCGGAAATAATGCCCTTCCCAAGGGAAGAGGTAACACCTCCCATCACAAAAACATATTTGGTGCTCATAATGTATTTTTTGGATTGTTATACAGGGATACAAAGATAATACTTTCCCAATGTTTTCCGCAAGAATTACCTACATTTGCTGAGAGATAAAACCCCAAATTTTTACTAATGAAATCATTACAAGAGAGATTCAAAATTAAAAGTTACGAAACGGATGAGAATGCAAAATTAAAGCCTCAATCCCTGATGCTTCTGATGCAGGAGTCGGCTAATCAACACGCTGACGCACTTGGTTTCGGATATGATCAACTGCTTGAAAAGGGTATAATTTGGGTTCTTTCAAGGGCACATGTTGTGTTTGAAAGGATACCGGACTGGAGGGAGGAGGTAGTGCTTGAGACCTGGCACAAAGGGAGCGACAAACTTTTTGGTCTGAGGGATTATAACCTCACAGGCCTTACAGGTGAAGGAATAGCAAAAGGAACAACGTCCTGGCTGATAATTGGGACAGAGAACAGAAGACTTCAAAGAATAGAGCAACATTTAGGGAACGACCATCCTTCCGTACATATGGTTCATGCCATTGAGGAGCCGGCTCCAAAACTAGCCCCTCCGCAAGAGATTGAGTTTGTAAAAAGTCGGGAGGTGGAGTATTCTGACATTGACATGAATCACCATACTAACAATTCCAGATATATGGAGTGGGCATTGGACTGCATTAATAAATTTGTACCGGAGAGGTCATTTATAAAAGAGTTTGCTGTTAATTTCAACTCTGAAAGCAGACTTGGAGAGAGGCTTGACCACTATGCCTGTAAAACAAGCAGCGGGGCATTTTTTGAGGCCAGAAGAGGTGAAACATCGGTAGTACAAATTGAATTTATTTTTTCCGGTGCTGTTTAGTTACAATATATATCTGATTATCATTCTCTGTATGGCAGTTGCAGGCCTTGCAGTCTTTGCCACGCTCTACTTTGTGGATGCAGGATATGGGATTCTTCTGAACTCAAGGTGGGGTAAGACAATTAAATCAAAGATCGGCTGGCTTATAATGGAGGCCCCTGTCTTCATTGTAATGGCCACACTGTTTTTGTTGTACGGGAGGGGAGCAAAAAGCGGAAATCTGCTAATCTTCTCCATGTTTATGCTTCACTACCTGCACAGGGCTTTCATATACCCACACCTTATTGTGGGAAAAGGAAAGATGCCTATCTCAATTATCTCAATGGGTGTTTTTTTTAACCTTGTCAACGGGGTGCTTCAGGGTGAGTGGCTTTTTGCCCACGCTCCTCTGGATTATTATGGCGAATGGCCGGAATTACTTGCTTCTCCAAGATTCATAGTCGGAGCATTATTATTCTTTAGTGGAATGGCACTCAACATTGATTCTGACAGAAGACTCAGGAAAGCGAGAAGAGAGGGTTTACTAAACGGAGATAAACCGGGAACACATTATATCCCATACGGCGGGGGATTCCGATTTGTTACATCGCCAAACTACCTGGGTGAGCTAATTGAGTGGCTCGGTTTTGCAATAATATGCTGGTCTCTTCCCGCAGCTCTATTTGCATTCTGGACTGCTGCAAATCTGGTCCCCAGGGCTGCTTCAACATGGAATAGGCACAAAGAACAGAGGGGAGATGAAATAAAAAAGAGAAAACTCATGAGAGTCTTCCCTTATATCTATTAGTTAAATACATTGTTTATACCCAATACTCTTAACGTTAAACCTCTACATTTCTGCCAAGATATTCTGAGAAGCTCTTTACCTTAGGTTCGTACTCCTCATCAAAAAGTGATGATGAAATGATAAAATCTGCAGTTGATCTGTTTGTTGCTGTGGGTATATTGTAAAGGCTTGAAATTCTCAAAAGTGCCTTTACATCCACATCGTGTGGTTGTGGCTGCATAGGATCCCAAAGGAATATCAGAACATCTACCTTTCCCTCGCAAATCAGAGCTCCCAGTTGCTGGTCGCCACCAAGCGGTCCCGATTTAAGCAGTGTAATATTAAGAGTCGGGTCATTTTTTGATTTGTTCTGAACTAAAGCAGCCTCCACCATCCTTCCTGTTGTTCCGGTGCAAACGAGATTGTGTCTCAAAAGAGTCTGTTTATTAAACTCAACCCACTCAATAAGGTCTTTTTTCCTGTTATCGTGCGCCACCAGCGCTATTGTTTTTCGTTTCATTTCCTCTCTAATGTCTCTTCTTCTGTTTAATCTTCATATAACCTCTTTTCACCCTTTGGCGACTCTGCTGAGTGAATCACCGGTAAGGCGGAATACAGTCCAATCATCCATAGGCAAAGCTCCCAGACTTTTGTAAAACTCAATTGATGGTTTATTCCAGTCAAGGACTGCCCAGTCAAATCTTTCGCATCCTCTCTCTACCGCAATCTGAGCAAGTCTTCTGAAGAGCATCTTCCCGATGCCTCTTCCCCGCTGCTCCTCCTTGACGAATATATCCTCAAGGTAAAGACACGCACGACCCTTGAAAGTAGAGAAATTATGAAAATAGAGTGCGAATCCCAGAGCTCTCCCCTCTTCCTCAGCAATTATCACCTCGGCCTGCTTCTTCACAAAAAGAGAGTCCATAAGGATTTCCGGCGTTGCGGTAACATCATCTCTTAACTTTTCGTAAACAGCAAGTTCACAGATAAAATTAAAAATTGTCTCAATGTCGTTTTGGGTGGCTTTGCGAATGGTAATTGAGCTGCTTTGCATGAATTGAATTTTTGGCAAAGTTAAGTGTTTTTATTCAGATTTCGCTGCTTGCGGACGAGTCAGCTTCAGCTGACCTCCCGGAAGGCGGGCTAACACAGAGAGCTTTAAGCCTGGAGGACGTGCCTCCTTCCGTACGAAGTGCGGTAAAAAAAGGAAGAGAGTGACTAAAAAGTAAAGTCGCCCTCTTTTTGATAGTAGCGGAGACAGGACTCGAACCTGTGACCTTCGGGTTATGAGCCCGACGAGCTACCAACTGCTCCACTCCGCGATATTGGACTACAAAGATATGGCAAAATGGTTCTAATTCCAAATTAATTTTTGAAACTATTTATAATATCTTCTTTATCAATTACTTTTTGCTCTCCGGTTGACAAATTTTTAAGAGATATCTTAGAGTTAGTTATCTCTTCCTCTCCAATTATTGCCAAAAAAGGGATTCCCCTTTTGTCTGCATAGTCAAACTGCTTTTTCAGCTTTACCTGATCCGGATATATCTCAGATGCAATTCCTGCTTCCCGAAGTATCTTAACCAATGGAATAGCATATCTCATCTCCTTGTCACCCATATTTGTAAAGAGAACTTTTGTCCCCTCCACCGCATCCTTCGGGAACCGGTCCAGTGTTGATATAACATCATAAATTCTGTCGGCCCCAAATGAGATACCTACTCCGGAAACCCCCTTCAGGCCGAATATTCCGGTTAGGTCGTCATATCTTCCACCTCCGCAAATGCTTCCCATTGAGGTCTCCTTTGACTTAACCTCAAAAATGGCTCCGGTATAATAATTGAGTCCTCTGGCAAGAGAGAGGTCAAGTTCAACTTCGCAGGCAACCCCTGCGCTCTCAATAAGACCAAACAACTCCTTAAGCTCTTCAACCCCCTTTAGTCCAATCTCTGAACAAGAGAGAATATCGCTCATCCTTGTGAGTTTATCTTCTGTTGCTCCGCTAAGCGTAAGAATCGGCTCTATAATAGCAACTGCATCTTCATCAATACCTTTAGAATAAAGCTCCTCTTTTACCGCATCTATGCCTATTTTGTCTATCTTATCAATTGCTACCGTTATATCTATCAGTTTATCCGCATGTCCTGACACCTCTGCAATACCTGAGAGCACTTTTCTGTTGTTTATTTTAACGACCACAGAGAGACCCAGTTTTCCAAACACATCGTCAACAATCTGGACCAGCTCAAGCTCATTTATAAGAGAGTTGCTCCCTATAACATCTACATCACACTGATAAAACTCTCTGTATCTACCCTTCTGAGGCCTGTCTGCTCTCCAAACCGGCTGTATCTGGTATCTTTTGAAAGGAAAAACAATCTCACTCTGATGTTGCACTACATATCTTGCAAAAGGAACTGTCAGGTCATACCTTAATCCCTTCTCGCAAACCTTCACTGAGAGAGAGTTACTGTTTGACAGCATATCCGGGGTTACACCAGAGAACGCATCGCCGGAATTAAGCACCTTGAAAAGAAGTTTATCTCCCTCCTCTCCATATTTGCCCAGCAATGTTGAGAGATTCTCCATTGAAGGGGTCTCTATGGGTGAATACCCATATTTTTTAAAAACAGTTCTTACAGTATTGAAAATGTGATCTCGTCCCGCCATCTCAGCAGGAGAGAAGTCTCTTGTACCTTTTGGTATTGAAGGTTTCTGTGCCATTTTGTCTGTTTAGGGGTGCAAAGATACTAATTTTGGAGGTATTCGTCTATTGCGGCAGCCGCCTTTCTTCCGGCACCCATTGCAAGTATAACAGTGGCAGCACCGGTTACGGCATCTCCACCTGCAAAAACACCCTCTCGCTTCGTCCTTCCGTCATCGTCTGCCACTATACAATTCCATCTGTTTACCTCCAGCCCGGGAGTTGTTGAAGAGAGCAGCGGATTAGGAGAGGTTCCTAGTGACATAATAACCACATCAGTTTCAATGTCAAATTCAGATTCATTCACGGGGACAGGGGAGCGTCTTCCGCTCTCATCTGGCTCTCCAAGCTCCATCTTTATACATCTAAGACCCCTTACCCATCCTCTCTCATCGCCAAGAACCTCTACAGGATTGGTAAGCATCCTGAAAACAATTCCCTCCTCCTTAGCATGGTGCACCTCCTCAACGCGTGCAGGAAGCTCTTTTTCAGTTCTTCTATATACTACAGTTACATCTGCTCCTAGTCTGAGGGCTGATCTTGCCGCATCCATAGCAACATTTCCACCTCCAACAACCGCAACTCTTTTTCCAACATAAATGGGTGTGTCATAGTTTGGATCATAAGCCCTCATGAGGTTATTTCTTGTTAGAAATTCATTTGCGGAAACAACGCCGTTCAGATTTTCGCCCGGTATATTCATAAACTTTGGAAGGCCTGCTCCTGAGCCAACAAAGACGGCAGAGAAACCCTCCCTGTCCATTAGATCATCAATTGTTACGGTTCTTCCCACAACGACATTTGTCTCAATCTTTACCCCAAGGGCGACAACATTATCTATTTCGCTCTTTACAACTCTCTCCTTTGGAAGCCTGAATTCTGGTATTCCATATTGCAGTACTCCTCCTGGTTCGTGAAGTGCCTCAAAAATGGTAATGTCATAGCCCATTTTTGCAAGGTCTGTTGCACAGGCTATTCCAGCTGGACCACTTCCGATTATTGCGACACTCTTACCTTTTGAGGGGGCTTTATCGGTAAATTTGATACCTCTCTCTCTTGCCCAATCCCCGACAAATCTCTCCAGCTTACCTATCGCAACAGCCTCTCCCTTAACACCCAGAATGCATGAGCCTTCACACTGACTCTCCTGAGGGCAAACTCTTCCGCATACTGAGGGCAGAGAGCTGTCCCTTGCAATAATCTCAGCAGCCTTAGCGAAATCTCCGTTTTCAACCTCCCTGATAAATGCCGGAATATTGATAGTCACCGGACAGGCTGCAACACATCCCGGTTTTTTGCAGTCAAAACATCTGGAGGCCTCCAGAACAGCCTCCTCTTCATTGTATCCGTAACTAACCTCTTCATAATTAGCGGCTCTTACTTTAGGATCCTGCTCTCTTACAGGAACCCTTGGTATTTTATTTCTCATACAGCTGCATTTTTATTTTTATCTAGCCCTATTTTACACACATGATCCCTCTCTGTTTCAATGGATTTATACATTCCCTGCCTTCTCATTGCCTCATCGAAATCAACATCGTATGCATTAAACTCAGGACCCTCTACACAGGCAAACCTGGTCCTGCCTGCAACAGAAACTCTGCAAGCTCCGCACATTCCGGTTCCGTCAACCATTAGAGTATTCAGACTGACTGTAAGCGGAATATTATATGGTTTGGCAGCCAGAGTAACAAATTTCATCATTATCATAGGACCAATGGCTATCATATGGTCATAACTCTGTTTGTCAAGAATTTCCCTCATCATATCTGTTACAAGCCCCTTTTTGCCGTAAGAACCGTCATCTGTACAGATGTAAAGATTGTTGCAAACAGCCTTCATCTCTCTCTCAAAAATCAGCATTTCCCTGCTCTTTGCACCTATAATTACATCAACCATAGCCCCCATAGAGGTCAGAAATTTAACCTGAGGGTAAACCGGAGCAGTACCGAGCCCCCCTGCGATAAAAAGGAATCTCATACCTGACAACTCCTCAGCACTTTTATGGATAAATTCTGAAGGCTCTCCCAAAGGACCTGCAAAATCTACAAATGAGTCCCCCTCTTCAAGGTGACAAATCTGTCTGCTTGAGGCCCCGACTACCTGGGTCACAATAGTTATTGTTCCGGCTTCAGCATCAAAGTCGCAAATGGTCAGTGGAATTCTCTCTCCTTTATCGTGAGCTCTTACAATAAGAAATTGCCCCGGTTTTGCAGAGGAGGCCATCCTAGGAGCATAAACCTCCATCAGTGATGTAAGGGAGTTCAAATCCCTCTTTTTTACAATTTTATACATCTGTTAGAATTATAATCTGTCAAAGGAGTAACCCATTTTTTTCAGCCTCTTTATTATACCGTCCAATCTGTCGTATAATTTATCCGGCCTTCTGTCATCCACACCGGGATGTATCAGTATTACAGCACCATTAAGCCCTTTACTCTTTTCAAAATCAAACAATTTAGCTATTAACTCATCTGAAGACTTATAGTTTGTCATACCGGGGTATGTATAATCGGCAGGCGTAGCAGTTCCCGGTGTATAGTTTACAGTTTTAAGGCCGAGGGTTGAAGCTGTATATACAGACTCCTTGTTGTACCATTCATAGGGAGGCATAAACCAAACAGCCTGAGATGGGTCTATCCCGAATTTTTGCAGTTCAACAAGATTATTGATTATATCATTTCTCAGACTGTCTCCGGATACAAGAGATACTGCTCTTCTATCCCAGGGAGCATATAGCAGATGTTTGTCTGAGTGTCCGCCAACATAGTGTCCCTGAGAAATAATCTTTGAAATAGTACTCTTCTGATCAGGCATTCTGAGAAAATTTCCGGTCAGGAAGAATGAGCCTTTTATTTTGTTGGATGCTAAAGTTTTCAGTATCTTTTCTCCTCCCTGAAACATTGAATCAGCTGTGAAGGCCAGATATATTATCTTCTTTTCCGGATTTACTCTTACAATCGCACCAAAATCATCCTTTTTTACATTAGCTTGATTATTAGATATCTCCACAGCCTGTTCCTTACCATCTGTCTCCATTTTTGCAAAGTAAAAGGAGAGACCGGCAGTACCATCCATAGTTGGCTCATTGGATGCATAGTCTCCGATATCATCATGATAAACAGCTTTACCATTATTAAACGGAGCGTAGAGGTCAGGTTTTGTCAGGGATTTTCCGGCACGCTCCATAAATAGCATCCTCTCAATAGGGCCATCTACCAAACCTCCATATGTTAGATCTCCATTATGAACTGTATAGGATGAGTGCGGAGAGTCCGGGTAATCCCCACCCTCAGGAAAACCAACTATCATTGAGGTTCCCCATGGATTTGTTCCAAAAAGCCAGTCTCTGAGAGCCATCTCCATCTCAAGATAGGTATCATCTCCGCTTGCCTCTCTGTATAGTCTGGCCTGTGTAATGGCAGCAGAAACCAGGTTATTTGAACACCAAAGGAATGGAATTCCGTATATGAACGGATCGTCAGCAGCCCTCTTGCGAAGATGTTCAAGACCATCTCTCATGAAACCGATATATTTGTCTCTTGTAACTTTGTCGGATGATGTCGCCAGGTAATAGTGACCCAGGTTAATAAATGGATAAAACTGATAGTGTCTTCCCCTTCCAAGCTCCATCCAGGGTGTAACAGGCTCCAGCTGTCCCCAGTAATCTGCTCTTTTCCTCCAGTTCTCTTCACCGGTATATTTATAGAATGTTGCCGCGGCTAACTCTACATCGTCAACCCATGTGTCCTCCTCGTAAAAATATGGAGACTTTACACATGCTGTTTGTGTGTTTCCCGGAAACTCCTCTGCAAATGCAAATGCCTTTATTGCTTTATCTCTAAGCTTAGCTGCATACTCAGGGTCACTCTCTTTTAATATCTCTGAAGCAAGAGCAAAAGTTGACGAAAACTTTCCTGCTGTGGAGGATACACCCGTAGTTCTGTTAAAATGCTTTCCAAGAGACTGTGGCATTCCTGACACAAAATAGACAGGTCTTCCAGTACCCGGTCCCCAGCCATAATCAACTTTATCGTTTTGAGGAAGGCGGAATCCGGCATGGTCTCTGTCGTCTGCAATCTGATTGAACATTACCTTATCTTCAGGATTCATTCTGTCAAGCCAGTCAAGTCCCCAGCGAATTTCATCAAGAATATCGGGAATACCGTTTGATCCCCTCCTGCCTCTTGCATCGTAAAGGTCCTTAAAAACACTTTTATCCTTTTGCTGTTCCCATGAGAACATAAGATGATAAAGAGTTGTTGCAGAAGTTGTTGTATATTGAAGATAGTCTGTTGCATCATGCCATCCCCCCCTTACATCTATCTTCTCTCCATCTCTTGTAGGATGTCCTACTATGTATCCGTCATGTTGATGGCAAAGCTCTCCGGTATATGGATTATCTCCGCAACGCTGTTGCCTCATGTACTCTAGGAGGAAATCTGATAATCCTTCATAAGCATCTGCCGCTATTTTGAAATTGGGAGATTTAGTTCCATTGCTGACAATGTAGTAACCTCCCTCATTTACAATCTTTGAAAAATCAAATCTATAGGCATTTTTCATACCCCATGATACTGCATCGCTCTTTTTACCAGCACCCTGATAAACAATCTTATCAGTTACGGCATCTCTCACCTCAAAGAGTGGAGAGCTTTTATCTTCAAGAGAGATGAAAACCGCTACTTTAATGTCTTTTGGAAGGTATCCTGCCTGGTTGATTCTAATCCAGGAGTTTGAGGCAGTAATTGACTGCGAAATAATTGCCAGAAATGACAGGATAAGATAAAACCTTAGAAATTTCATATTTATTAGGGGGTTTAAATGTTACATCAGTAACAAAAGTAATATATTTTTTACTCTTTACCGCCCTATAGCCCGCTCTTTAGTTTGTAAGCCGTGCTCTCTAAAGGTTTGGATTCATTACTCAACAACTTGTGCAGAACAGAGTCCCTGAGTATCTCTCTGTAGTTATAATCATTTCCGTCAATAATAACCCTGTTTGAGACCAGTCTCACACCATGACTATAATCTACATAAATATCTATGTGGATATTTGTTTCAGGCTGTATTGGCAGGCTGTCCAATTTATGCCAGCCGTAAATTGTAACATGATGGGTTCTGCGTGGATCATCAAGTTTAGAGGAGATGACAATATCTTTCTTTGTACCAGCAACAAAAATTCCGGGTTTGTTTCCTGAAGCTTTTATCTGCGCTGTGATAATCTTAGAGTGGTCATAAAGAATATCAGGAGTCTCATTTCTGTTACCTCTTGGTATGAAATTAAACGGCTCCAGTTTTAATCTGGAGTTTTTATATACTAAATCAACAATTTTGGGTGTGGGAAGTGAGGCGTTAAAACAATCCGCTATCTGCTGGGCAGACTGCGGGGACATAGGGAGTGTAAAGTAGTCCTCATCTTTACCGGCTGCAATATAATCGGCCTTTACAAAAATTGTAACGTTTCGCAGTATTCCCGAGGCGTCCCTCTCTGTAAAGTTCAGCTCCTCCCAAGGATTTAAAAAATTTGGAAAATTCCCTGAAGTGATCTCCTTTACAATTGCATCTTCTCTCTCTGCAAAATCAAGAAGCCGCATCTTCTCATAAAAGAGCGATCCGCCCCCGGGGCTCTGTGAAAATAGAGCCCCAAGTGCCGATGCTAAAAATAGAAATGTCAGAATAATCCTTTTCAAGTCAGTCCTTCTTCTCCGTTGTCTTAACAGGAAATCCCAGCTTATCAAGTGCTCTGGAGAGTGTCTCCACATTCGTTTTATTCTCTTCATAGCTGATCCAGACAGTCCTGTTCTCAAGGCTCACCTTCAAATCCTTCACACCTTTCTCATGAGGTATTTTTGCCTCAATCTTTTTAACGCAGTTTGGACAATCCAGATCAGGAACAGAGAGGGTCACCTGAACCTCCCTCTTTTCGGCCTTTTTATTCTGAGCCTCTGCGGTAAATGAGGTTGCCATAATCATGGCAACTGTTGCGAAGATAATAAATCTGATTTTTTTCATAATAGTATTGTTTAGTATTGTTATTTCCAAATTGTAAATCTAAGCCCGGCATACACTTTCCTACCCATTAGCGGTCCCCAAACCAGCGTTGAATTGAAATCCTGAGAGTATGGCGTATCTGCACCCATAATAGGATGTGGTTGTCTGTAATTACCCAGATTCTCCCCACCTATATAAACATCCAGATCTCTGAATTTCTTAGTAATCTGTGCGAAGAACATTGGATAAACAGGAGAGTAGCCACCTCCCATTACCTCAGGCAGACGTGAAGGTCCATTTATCTGAGCAGTGAAATCAAAAGTCCATTTATTCATTCTTGTAGCATACTGTAGATTAAGTACCCCTTTATATCTGCCTGTAAGTGGTCTCTCTACCAATCCCTGATCTCTGTATGTAGCCCTTGAATCTGTATATCTGAATGTTGTCAGCACTGTAAACCTCTCAAAGGGCTCTGTAGAAAAATCAAACTGATATGTATTAGTAAATGACTTACCATCTAGATTGTATAGATATATGAAAGCGTCATTACTCTCCTGATCAACCAAGAGTTGCTTATTAAAATCGGTTCTGAAGTAGTCAAAACTAACATATGTGTTCTCATTAATTCCAAAAGGAAGATATTGGGTAATGTTGGCACCGTACGTCCAGGCATCCTCAATATCCGGCCTCTCCTCTAAAACTATTGAACGCCCTGTGGAGAGTATACCAAGGTTGTCAGAAATCTGGTTCGGCGACCTGAAGCCTCTTCCCCCGGATGCCCTTAGTATTAACTTGTCTGATATTGAGTATTTAACGTTTAATCTAGGAGCAAAGAGCCATCCGTGAATATTGTTTTTATCAAGCCTCAGACCTGCTACAACTGATGCTTTCTCTCCATTTGTGTAGGTGTACTCTCCGTAAGCACCGGCAGAGCTCTCCTCTCTCCCCGTATAGCGTGATCCAAACAAAGATCCATATAATGGAGCAGAAACTACTTCATTAAAATTGTCGTATTGCCCGCTAATACCCAAAATATATTTATGAGATTCATCTATTTGATTCTGAAACATTATGTTCAGGAAAGCAGAATTTTGAGTGGCATAAAATCTGTTAACTCCAAAAAAGGAGTTCATCCTGTGCCATGTATAGTCTGCAACTCCGGCTATGTTTTTACTGTTATCGTCACTAAGAGGGATCCCCACTTTAAGATATCCGTTAAGACCTTTGTTCTTTATCTCTGAACCCCAAAGTGTATTTGTCACCTCCATACCCTTCCTGAACTCATTCATGCCGGCAACTCTGTCATCTGTCAGACCCCTAAATCCAAATCTTACCTGTGCACCGCTTTCAGCCATATACAACCATCTGTTTGAAAGGTTGAACTGCATTGACACTGGCTCATCCCTAAATCCGTCGTGGTTGCCGTCATGGCCCATAGGATCTGTTGAGAAGTGACCAAGTATTACCGTGCTCCACTTTGAGTTCAGCTGAAGGGATGAGGCTATGTTGGCCTCGGTTCTCAGTGAGCTCCCCAAAAACAGATTCAGAAACAGTGGTTGTTCTGCTGTTGGCTTTCTGTGTTCAAGATTTATTTGGCCTGTTATTGCCTCAAGACCGTTGACTACTGAGGAGGGCCCCTTAGCAATCTGAATGCTCTCCAGCCATTGCCCGGGAACGTATGATAGTCCGAAAGGAGCGGCTACTCCCCTCATTGCAGGCCTGTTTTCATCAAGCATCTGGGTGTAAATCCCGGAAAGGCCGAGCAATCTTATCTGCCTTGCTCCGGTTATTGCATCAGAATATCCTACAGTTACACTCGCTGAGTTTTCAAAGCTCTCAGCAAGGTTGCAGCATGCCATTTTGCATAAACCTGCTGCAGTTATAACTTCGGTTTTAATTGGTGTCAGTTTTGACAAATAATTTCCCTCTTGTCTCTCAACTACTCTGGCTGCCTCAAGTTCGGCATCCTCTCTCAGAATCAGTTTTACATTTGATGAGCCTGATGAGGTCTTCACGGTATCTTTTGTATGGCCTACATACGCAGCTACAATTGAAACTGAAGAATTGGCTCCGGTTTTAAAGGAGAACTCCCCCTTTTCATTCGTCTCAGACGAGAGTTTTCCCTCAAGCCAGTAAACAGAGGCAAAGGCCAATGGCTCCTCATCTCCGCCTGCCTTACGCACCTTGACTACACCGCTGGTGGTCTGTGCATTGATTACACCTGCAAGTGCAACCAATATTGATATTAAATAAAATTTTTTGATCATTTATGTGTAAAAAGTTATAGTTCAACATTCAATCTTATAAGTTGATTGAATCAAGAGCTACAACCTCCACACAGAGATTAATGAGTGGTAATCATCCGGAAGAGCCTCAGGAGGGGAATCGTCAGGAATTTTCAAATTTAGATATGCAGTATATAGTGATATACTAAGATCTGATTCAGAGAATGGATTGAGCGCAACTATACACTCAGATAGCTGTCCTATCTGCAAAGGCAGAGAGGCTTCATAAACCTCTTTTATCTTATAAACATCTGTTTCTCAGCATTTTCTCTCTTCGTTTATGCTGTGTTTAAAACTATCAGAGGAGCATTCATGATCGCAGCAATCCGAATGAGAATGAGAATGTCCGTGAATGCTTTCGCAAGAGGCATCCTGAACCATTATAATAGGCGTGACTGTTCCGTCAGAACTGCATGTATGCAATCCGTAGCCCAATCCTGCCACAATATAGAGCAGGATCATAATGGTTAGTGATATGTTCTTGATAAGCTTCATCGGGGCAAAAATAGAAAAAAATATCAATTGTCAACCATTTTGTCAAATTCTGCTGACAGGTCTTCTCTCTTCAAATAGTCGTACAGGCTCATTCTCCGTATATTGAAATAATATTGCCAGAAATTTCCCAAATCGTTGATATATCTGTTTGATGCTTGATCCTTTTCATTCTGAGCGTTATTTAGCTCTGTAACACCAATTGTCCCATCCAGAAACCTCTGTCTGGCATTTTCGTACCTCTCTCTTGCTATTGAATCTGCTCTTGATGAGAGGTTACACTGTTCAACCTGATTGTTAAATTGTATTACTTTAATGAATACATTTTGCTTGAATTCATTAAACTCCTGATCAACCTGAGCCTTAATAAGCTCCTGCCTTGAGCGCGCCATTTTAACCCTGCCCTTTCCCAGTCCCCAGTCAATAATCGGAAGCCTCAGGCCCAGACTGATTATCTGCTGGTCCATGGGATTGGAGTAGGCTGTTCCAAGCTCATCACCCTGCTGTGTAAGGCCAAACTGTGCGTTTAGGTTAGCCTGAATTCCGGTATTAGCCCTGTTCCTCTCAACCTCCTGTTCTGCACTTAACAGGTTTAGCTCGTTATCCAGAAGAAATGAAGAGTTTTTATAGGCCTTATCAAGTACCTCGTCAAAGTTTAGTGTAATCTCCGGCCCTGAGTCCGGCACCTCAAGTTCCAACTCAACATGCTCATTGTAGCCCATAAAAGTCTTAAGTCTCAACATTCTCATGTCAAGTGTAAGTTTATGGTCGTTAATTGAGAGGTTCTCATTTATCATCCTCAGTTCCAGCTGAAGGACATCGTTCTTTGAGACCATACCTCGCTCAAATCTCTCTTTGGTCAATTTGTAAAGTGATACGGTATTGTCGTAGTTTTTGCTTGACATTGCAAGCCTCTGCTGAGCCTGAAGGACATCAAAATAAAGAGGAATAACATTCCCGGTAATATTCTCCATCTGTTCAAGATATCTCCTTTTTGCCCTCTCGTACCTCTTAGGCTCTGTAACCTTATCCCACTTAAGATTATTGTATGTTCTAAGGGGCTGTATATATGTAATATTAAGGGGCTGAGAGTTATACATTGCCGGTGTCTCAGAGTTGAACTGGTCTAATCTGTAAAGGCTTGTGAACAGGGAGATTCTACCACCGGTAAGAGCAATATTCTGGTCTATAGAGAGAGAGAGTGAATTCTTCAAATTGTTGTTTGCAACATAGTTTATCTCTCCCGTCTCAGAATTTTGAAGAGGGACGAGCGACCTGTTGTAATTACCCAGAGTGGCTGAGAGATTCAGCGATGGCAGGAGCTGAGCTCTAAAAGCTCTGAATTGCCAATAGCTTGCAAGAAAATTGTGTTTTGCCACCAATGCTGACGGGGACTGATCCTTTGCTATCTCAATTGCCTCCTCTAGAGAGATTCTGAGTTTTATCTTCTGGGCATAGGAGTTGTCCCATGAAATAATAAGCAGTGCAAAGGCAATAAATGTGGAGCGTAATCTGATCATCATTTAAACTGGAGAGGATTGTGAAATATATCGGAATGTAAAGTTAAGATTTATTGCTAAATTTGTTTAATAATCGTCTAAAGACAATACCATTTTTATGAAAAATTTTCTGAAAATATTAGCAGCCACTTTGCTTGGATCGCTTATAGCAATGGTAATAGGCTTATTTCTATTTATGGGTTTTATCTCATCTCTGGCTTCTTTTGCCGAGAGCAAACCGCCTGTCGTTCCATCTTCTGCCGTTATGGTTCTCAACTTTTCCCCGGCCATAACAGAGCAGTCTGTTGAAGATCCCTTCTCAGCGTTCAACCCCCTTAGCAGCGGAAGTGTTAGAAGTACAAGTATCCTAGACTTCGTTCAAACTATAGAGAGGGCTGCTTCTGACTCAAGAATTAAATTCATCTATATGAACCTTAATCAAATAAATGCCGGGGTTACTCATATAGAGGAGATAAGGGGAGCCCTCTCCAAATTCAGGGAGAACGGAAAAGCTGTTATTGCATATGCCGACAATTACAGTCAGGGCGCATATTACCTGGCATCAGTTGCTGACAAGGTTTATTTAAGCCCCTCAGGTACTGCTACACTTACTGGCTTAAGTATGAACGCTCTATTTTTCAAGGAGCTTCTTGATAAAGTTGGAATTGAGGTTCAACTGATAAGGCACGGTAAATTCAAAGCTGCAGCAGAGCAGTTCATAAGCAATAAAATGAGCGCAGAGAACAGAGAGCAACTGGAAGCATACCTGAGTTCAATATGGGGAGTGTGGACCGAGGCAATCTCTGAATCAAGGGGTATTCCTGTTGAGAAAATAAATCAGCTGGCAGACAATCTTGAACTTGCTGATGCAAAGGATGCCCTTGAAGCGGGTCTGGTTGACGGGCTAATGTATAAAGACGAACTCACAGAAAATCTTATGAATTTGTTTGGAGCTGAAAGTGAGAAAGATCTTAAGATGATCTCCTCTACCGCATACTCAAAGGCTACAAAAAAGAGTGATTTCAAGCAGAAGAATAAAATCGCAATACTCTATGCAAATGGTGACATTATCATGGGTAAATCCAGTGAAAATATAGCATCTGACACATATCAGGAGCTAATTGCAAAAGTACGTAAAGACAGCACTATAAAGGCAGTTGTTCTAAGAATTAACTCTCCCGGAGGCTCTGCACAAAGCTCAGACATTATTGAGAGAGAACTCTCTCTCCTGAAAGAGGCAAAGCCGGTTATAGTGAGCATGGGTGACTACGCAGCATCAGGAGGATATTGGATAGCCTCAAATGCAAGCAAAATTTATACTGCGAAATCTACACTAACTGGCTCAATTGGGGTCTTTAGCATGGTGATAAATGCTCAGAAGGCTATGAACAATCATCTTAAAATTTATTCAAACAGCGTTACTACAAACAGACATAGTGATCTGATGGGAGGTTACAGACCTCTGAACAATGAGGAGATTGAATTTATCCGCTCAGGAGTTGAGGAAATCTATACAGATTTTATAAACCTTGTTGCCCAGGGCAGATCAATGACAACAGAGGGGGTTGATTCTGTTGGCCAGGGTCGTATATGGTCTGGAGCCGATGCTGTTGGCATAAGGCTGGCGGACGAGTATGGAGGACTGACTGATGCAATTAACAGCGCAGCGGCAATGGCTGGGATTGATAAATGGAGAATTGTTGAGTATCCTGTAGTTAAGTCTCAAATGGATAAAATTCTTGAGACTATCTCTGATACAGAAAAGAGTGCAAAAATCATTGCTTCTCCTGAATTGCTGATTGAACGAGCATATCAGACGCTGAAAGAGGAGCGCGGCGTGAAAAATTTTGCCAGGGTTCCATTTAATGTGGAGATTGCCCTATAATAACTAAAGCACTTTTATCTCCAAAACCCGTTTGGTTTTAGTTGTAATTCTGAAGTTGTGGTCAATACGCTCGCCGACCAGACAGAAAATTCTGTCGTCGGCAGTGGTTGCCACAACTCTCTTCTCTTTGGTAAACCTGTCTCTCTTCATATCAGTCAGGTAATCGCTAACCTTTTTAGTTCCATCCATACCAAGAGGTTTGAAACGGTCTCCATCCCTCCAGTTTCTGAATATTATATTGTCACCTGTCAAATCTGCATCCAGATAGAACAACCGGTCAGAAGGCGTCGGTTTAAACCCTTCATATATTTCAAAGATTTTAACAGAAACAGATGCCTCAATTTTATCCTGAGCCGAGTCTCTGTCAGGTCTTCTCCTGACAATCAGATAAGATCTGTCTTTCAATAATTGATAATCTGAAGAGTAGAAAATTTTTCCGGACTCAGAGTCAATAGATCTCCATATATCACATAAGACAGAATGTGAAAAGCCGAACTCCTCTAAAATCATATAGAGCCAAAACTCTCCGTTACCAACTCTCTTAAGAACATCAACAGATACTCTTACACTCTCCTCCCCTCCAGTCATTACAGAGAGAGCCTCCGCCCTGATCTGGGCAAACCTTGATTCTATTACAGAGTTAGCTTGAGTGAAGATTGAGATCTCTCTCTCCAGCGTCTGAAGAAAAGAGGGATTAATCTCACTGAATACAGGGAAAACAAGATTTCTGATTTTGTTTCTTGAATAGTGAGACTCAAAATTTGTTGAGTCATCCCGGTATGGAATACCCTCTATTTTTGCAAACTTATCAATCTCCTCCCTTGTAAATCCCAGCATCGGTCTTATAACCTCCATTTCTGAGCCTGCAGGGGTACTTCTCTCTTTAATTGAAAGGAGCCCTTTAATTCCGGTACCCCGCAGAAGATTAATAAACAGCGTTTCCGCTTTATCATTCAGATTGTGGGCTACGGCAAGATATTTATATCCTTTCTTGGCGCATAGTTCAGAAAACCATCCATACCGGAGATCACGGGCGGCCATTTGGGTTGATATCCCCTTTTCTGAGGCATATACCTCTGTATTAAATCTTATTGAGAAGCACTCAACTCCTCTCTCCTCACACCATCTTCTCACAAGCATCTCATCTCCGTCGCTCTCCTCACCCCTTAAAGAGAAGTTAACAGTAGCAACGGCAAAGGATGGATAATCGGAAATTTTAAACAGGTGCGCCATTGTCATGGAGTCAATTCCTCCGCTTACAGCCAAAAGAACAGGGGGAAACTCTCCTCCGGAGCTCCCCTCTCCCCCTTTTGCCAGAGAGAGCATCACCTCTTTGAACCTCTCCGGAAGCATATTGCTCTATTTTTTAAATTGCCCGAAAGTATAAGAGAAGCCGACTGTCAATATCTCCTTGAACTGAACTCTTTTATCCAGTTCGCCGTTTTTATCGGCAATGAGTATATTGTCATCATATATGAGGTTTGTCCTGACATTTACAGAAAAGTACTTGTTGATTTTTGTATCAACAAACAGATCCCAGTAAACCTTGATATTCTGAGGCTTGTTAAGAAAGTCAGAGAAAAGGACAAGATTTGAAGCAATCAGAAGATCTTTTGTAAGCTGATGTTTGTAATCAATTTTAAGCTGGGCACCCAGTTCAAGTTTAGCAGGCTGATCAACTCTGTTTCCGTATTTGGTTCTGAGAGATTCCTGAGCAACTATTACCAAGTTGCTTGTTAATGGAGAAAAGTTGATTGACAACACCTTTGCCGGTTTGTAATCCATACCGATACCAAATGAAAAATATGCTGGTGAAAAAGGTCCTGAAACTAAAACCTTATCTCCCGAAGCAGGATAGTTGAATGAGTTTGAGAACTGCGATCTGAAATTAAATGCAGCAGATACAAAGACCTTGTTGAATGCTCTGTAGCCATATTTACTGTCAAAAATTATTTTGTCGTCGCTCTTTTTAAATCTGTCTCCAAAAGAGTTAATAAAACCCCATGCAAGCTGAAGCCTGTTTTGCCAGAACATCTGGTCCACCTCCCAGCCGTTGTACATATTCACATATGCATTGAGAGCTACTGAAGAGAACCCACCGGCTGCCCAGTTAGTAAGAGACATCTGAGAGAATCCAAGCTGAAAAAGTGCCCCTTTTGACCATGGGTTTGGCACAATCTCAGCGGGTTTGACAGGTTCGGGTATTTCAAGGCTCTTTGCAATGTTCAGTGCTATTTGATGATGAGCACTCAATTTAATCTCCTCTTCCCCCTTTTTTAACTCCTGCGAGTAGAGGTTTACAGACAAAAAAATCAACGCTGTAAATGCCAGTAATTTAGAAATAACCCTCATATTAATTTTATGTATTAGTCCTCAAGAACGTCATCTGAGTTGTATTTATATCCCAGTCTTTTGCCGGTCTGTAGCTTAGCACTCTCAATTTTATCATTAATCTGCTCAACAGAGGCCATCTTAACTAAATCAAACGGTGGCACTAAGAGGTCAAACGAGAGTGTATATAAAACAGAAGTTTCAACTATGGATACAAGCTCATCTCTGTTTAGTTGCATCTTACCAAACGATGATACATTTCTCTTAGGCTGCCTTTTACCTTCAACCATAAAGAATTTGTCCTTATTGACAAAGATCCTTGCCACAAGATAACCTAAATCCTCTTGTCTGTTGTATTTCAAAGAGTCTGAAAGAAAGTTGTAAATATTTATAACACCGCAGTATGAATTTGAAGGGTCCGTTTTCAGGAAATCCGTCTTCCAGGCTGGGTGCTCTCTGTCAAACTGAAATATATCAGAGTGCATGCTGAAGATCAATACATCATCTGCAAACTTCAGCTCTGCCTCAAACTTACCCCTGTCCCTGTATTCCAGCCTAACTCTTCTGTCGTTGCCATTTTCACTCTCCAGCAAATCGTTGAGGTCGTTGCTCATCTCACTGAGAACATCTTTTAACTGGTTGAAGACCTCCATTGTCTGGTTGAAGACATGGACTTTTGTCCTTGACTTCTGGTTAAGCCCCTCAAGAATGTCTCTCTGTCGGGACGGTAAATCTGATGCCATCTCTTTCTGGTTTATTTATTAGTATGCTCTTGCAAATATAACTCTTCTTTTGGAAGGTTTGCCTGAATAGACACATTTACCCTCCTCCTCTTTTACATTTTCCAGAGGAATACATCTTATGGTTGCCTTTGTCTCAGCCTTGATCCTCTCTTCAGTCTCAGCAGTACCATCCCAGTGGCACATCAGGAAGCCCCCCTCCTCAATTTTAGCCTTAAAGGTCTCCCAGTCATTTACCTCATGTGTGCTATTTTCTCTGAATTTAAAAGCTTTATCATAAATATTCTGTTGTATTTCATCAAGCAGAGCTGCAATATGCTCCTCCAGACCATCTCTCTTTATGAATGATTTTGTGAGAGTATCCCTTCTTGCAAGCTCAACTGTTCCATTCTCCAGATCTCTAGGACCGATTGCAATCCTGACAGGTACGCCTTTAAGCTCCCACTCAGCGTACTTAAATCCTGACCTTAAATTATCTCTGTCATCAATCTTTGAAACAATTCCAAGTTTATCAAGCCCCTCTTTTATCTCTCTCATTTTCGCGAAGATCTTCTCATTCTCCTCCTCTGTCTTGTAAACAGGCACCATAACAACGTGAATAGGAGCCAGTTTAGGAGGAAGAACAAGACCATTATTATCGCTGTGCGCCATGATAAGTGCCCCCATTAGTCTAGTGGACACTCCCCATGATGTAGCCCAAACGTACTCCAGAGCACCCTCTTTGCTTTGGTATTGGACATCAAATGCCTTAGCAAAATTCTGACCTAAAAAGTGGGATGTACCTGCCTGGAGAGCCTTTCCGTCCTGCATCAGTGCTTCAATACATAGTGTATCAAGGGCTCCTGCAAACCTCTCACTGGCAGTTTTAGCCCCTACAACAACCGGGAGGGCCATGTACTCCCTCGCAAACTTAGCGTAGACCTGTACCATTTTCTCTGTCTCCTCTATTGCCTCCTCTTTTGTGGCGTGGGCTGTGTGTCCCTCCTGCCAGAGAAATTCGGCAGTTCTTAGAAAGAGCCTAGTTCTCATCTCCCACCTTACTACATTCGCCCATTGGTTTACAAGTATCGGCAGATCCCTGTAAGATTTAATCCAGTTTTTATATGTATTCCAGATAATAGTCTCTGATGTTGGACGAACAACTAACTCCTCTTCCAGCTTGGCATCAGGATCTACAACCACACCCGGTCCGTCCGGATTTGTCATTAGTCTGTGGTGAGTAACCACTGCGCACTCCTTGGCAAAGCCCTCAACATGTTCAGCCTCCTTGCTCAGAAAAGATTTTGGAATAAATAGCGGAAAATAGGCGTTCACATGGCCTGTCTCCTTGAACATCTTGTCAAGCTGAGCCTGCATCTTCTCCCATATTGCATATCCGTATGGCTTAATAACCATACAGCCCCTTACAGCTGAATTCTCTGCTAAATCGGCTTTAATTACAAGATTATTATACCAAAGTGAATAATTCTCCTCTCTATTACTTATCTCTTTTGCCATTTGGTAATTTAATTGTTTTAAATGGTACGATTTTTGACTATATTTGTATTGAAGGCACAAAAGTACAAAAAAAATAAAACACAGGAGGTGTGATATGAAAAACAGCATTTTTGCATTGGCTTTAATAGGATTAATCGCAACATCTTGCGGAACTTCCGGCCAATATGCGTCTTCAAGATTTGACGACGCAATCTACTCCGGTCCTGCAAACACCATTGTCATTGCCTCTGCTACAGATACAAGGATACAGGATCTCAAGGAGCGTACAGCCCAAACCTCAACAATAGAATTCAATGGCAAAGAGGCACGTGTTGTTTACATGGACGAGAACAATACAGTAAACCTCCCTGTTGACATTGATAATGAAAATACATATCTGCTGATTGATGGAGACATCTCTTACGAAGAGCTTCTTAAGAAATTTGAATCTCCTGATTACACAATCAATCTCTACATTGAGAACAGATGGAGCGATTGGGACTACTTCTACAGGCCATGGGACTGGAGGTACAACTCATGGAGATGGAACCGCTACAACAGATATTACGGATACTGGGGCAACTATCCTTACTACGCCCGCCATTACTGGAGCGATCCATTCTTCTACTATTACGGGTATGACAACTTTTTCTACGATTTCAGCCCATACTACAATCCTTGGGGGCCATACTGGTATTCAGGCAGATACTATTATCCGCAAAGATATTACGGACACTACTGGAACTCTCATCCTTACGGATACTATTCGGGTGGAGGCTATTACAATGGTGGTACAATCAACAGTCAGCGCGGGAAAGTCACCGGCAAACGTATAACCGATACAGGAAGAGATGCCACACCTGACACAAGGGACAGAGGTGTTATTACGAGTATCCCAAGGCAAAATACATCTGCCGCAAGGGCAACCTCCGGAGGAAATGAGCAGCAAAGGACAGGTCCGGTTAGCAACAGCATACACAGAAGGAGCACAACAACAACTCAATCCTCTAGCTACGGTGAGGGAACTGTTCAGCAAAGAGAGAGAGTTGGCACAACCGGAAGCGGAAACACCAGAACCAACTCTGCTGTAAGAACAGGCAACACCGGAAACTACAGAAGGAGCACTTCAACCGGAAATACATCCCGTAACAGCAATATAAATACACAGTACAGCAGAGAGAACTCTTCAACAGGCACAAGCAGAAACAGTTCATCATCATATGAGAGAAACAATAACTCCGGAAGTTCATCCTCATACACGAGAAGTTCATCCGGTACAACTCGTTCCTCTTCTGTAAGTACCAGTTCCTCTTCTTCATCCAGATCATCTTCCGGTAACTCTTCAACCAGCTCATCAAGCAGTTCAAGCGGATCTGGATACAGAAGATAAATTAAACAATTTGTAATATGAAAAAACATATCCTACTTGCGGCAATGATTGTTTCAGGCCTTGTCGCTAATGGTCAGGTAGCACCTTTAGATGCATTGAGATTAAGCTCTCTACCTTATGTAACAAGCGCAGCACTATTCTCTCAAACTTTTTATGAAGGTAGTGCGAGAACATCATCAATGGGTAACGCCTTCATTTCATTAGGAGGCGACATAGGTGCTCTTAGTATTAATCCGGCATCATCTGGCGTGTACAGATACTCTGAGTTTTCAGTTACACCTTCAATAGGGCTATACCCTAGCCAAACAAATTATTTAGGGACTAATATTTCAGACAACAGACAAAAACCAGGGCTTTCATCTATGGGTTATGTTGCCAATATCCCATCTTTAGGTAAGGGCAAGAGATCCGGGCTAACCCTCTCTTTTGCCGTGAACAGGGTTAATGATTTCAACTCCAGGTTTACAGCAAAAGGAAGAACAGATGCAAGCTCCTGGCTGGGAGCTATTGCTTCCGGAACAAATGGAACACCACATACCGAACTTGATATAACATCTCAAACTGACACATACCCTTTTAACATTGGTTTGCCATGGAGAAATATTCTCGCATGGAACAGCAACCTTCTGGATCTCCTTCCCGGCACAACTGACGAGTATATCGGAGCTACTGAGAATCTTGACGGACTTGATATATATATAGGAGGTCCGCTTGATCAACAGTTCACAAGGGAGACCATGGGAAGTCAGACAGAGATTCTTGTGAACCTTGGAGGAAGAGTTGGAACAAAACTCTTTATTGGTGCAAATCTGGGAATTCAGGCACTAAATTTTACAGATTATCAGCGTTATAAGGAGTCTTCAACCAATCCCGACAATTTTGATACAGGATTCAGATATCTTGATCATACATATAGTCAGAGTACAAACGGAATAGGACTTAACGCAAAGATTGGTCTTATCTACTTACCTTTTGCAGGGCTGAGACTGGGAGCCACAATCACTACACCTACATTTCTTTCAATAACAGAAAATTGGGAAGAGGAGCTGACATCAAGCATAAGGGGACTAAACCCTGAAACTGCTACCATTTACTCTCCTGTTGGAGAGTTTAGTTATGGACTGATAACCCCGATGAAGGTGGGTGCCGGACTCTCATACGTATTTGGCAAATACGCAATAATTTCAGCAGATGTAGAGGGTATTTCTTACAATATGACTAAGTTAAGCAAGAGTGAGAATGGCCAGGATATTTTTCATGCTGAGAATGAAGAAATTGAAGACAGCTTCAGATTTGCTAAAAACTTAAGAGTAGGAGCAGAGATTAAACCTGTTGCAAACTTTTCTATAAGAGCAGGATACGCTTATTATCAGAGTGCTCAGAAGAACAATCCTAACGACTACAGATTTATATCTGCAGGGGTAGGTTTCAGTAGTGGCAGCGGTTTCTTTGTTGACCTCTCCTTCCAGCACAGGCTGGCAAATGATGAGACACTTAAGTTGTACAACAACTATCCGGGAGTGACCTCTCCATCGGGAACTCTCTCCTCATCTGCTAATAAATTGTTAATGACATTAGGATTCAGATTTTAAAGATAGGAGACTGAGTCGGGACCTTCATTAAAGAGAAGGTCTACAGCTGAAAGATTTGGAATGAAACCGAATTTGCGGGCAAATACCTGAAAGTATTGCCCGCTCTCTATTTTAACTGGGGTGGAAACTGCTCCTCTTTTTGGGTGAATTGAATCTCTAAAATCAAAAGCATCAAGGAGAGAGTATGACTTTACATATTCCGACGTTAAGCCTATATTATTTTTTATCCCCATCAACCCAATAATTGTCAGAAGTAACTCCAGATTAAAATCAAATAGAAAATCCCATCTGCGATTATAAAAGGGGGCAAAATCATCTTCGTAATACTCAAAAAATGGTGATGTCCTGTATGCAGATGTGAGTGCTCTCCAGTGCTCCTGTTGCCACTTACCTGAGTAATCAATCCTCATCTCCCGGACTGGAAGATAATGTCCCTCTGTCCTGGATACAGGTATTGTCAATGACAAAATGCCGCTGGCACCATAAATGTGACAACGGCTTCTGTAGCTCTGCTTTTGATATCTTTCATACTGCTCAATCTCAGATCTATCTGAACGATAAATCGCAGAAAGGTACTCAACAGGTGGAAGATAGGCAGTTGAAAGAATTACTTTATTGAAACTATTCGTCAATAGTATCTGTTGTTCTTTTGATTATTCCTCTCTTTGATGACTTTATAAAATCAAGTATGGCTCTCTTTTCAGGTGTCTCTTCAAAATCCTCCTCAACTTTTGCACATGCGTCAGACGTGTTGAGACCGCTTCTGTAAATTACCCTATAAATATCACTAATCTGCTGGATTTGTGCATTGGAAAAGCCTCTTCTTCTAAGCCCTACAATGTTCAGATTGAAAAACGCCAATGGTCTGTGACCTGCAAGAACATAAGGGGGAACATCTTTAAAAATGCTGGAGACACCTGATATCATAGCGTGAGCACCAATGTTTGAAAATTGATGTGCCGCTGAATGCCCTCCAATAATGGCATAATCGTCAACATTTGTCTCTCCTGCCAACCCTACATAGCTTACAAGTATTACATTGTTCCCTATTCTGCAGTCATGAGCCACATGCACATAGGACATTATCATACAGTTATTGCCTATACTGGTAAGGGCTTTTCCACTATACGCAGTACCTCTGTTTACGGTAGCGCACTCTCTGATTGTTGTGTTATCTCCAATCTCTACATAGGAGATCTCTCCTGCAAATTTAAGATCCTGAGGTATGGCGCCAATCACTGCTCCGGGAAATATTTTACAGTTTTTGCCGATTTTCACGTAATCCAAAATGGTAACGTGCGGACCAATCCAGGTACCCTCTCCTATCTCTACGTTTTCGGCAACATAGGTAAAAGGCTCAATTTTGACTCCTGATCCTATCTTTGCATTTGGATGAATATGATTCATATATTATAGTTTCTCTTTCTATTTGTTCTTAATGACCTGAGCAACCATCTCCCCTTCACATACAAGCGTATCTCCAACAAATGCCTCTCCTCTCATTGACACTATTGAGCGTCTTAGAGGGGCGGTAAGGGTAAGCTTTATAACCAGCACATCGCCCGGAACAACCTTCCTTTTAAATTTTACACCATCAATTTTAGCAAAATATGTTGAGTACTTCTCCGGTTCATCAAGGTCAGAAAGAACAAGAATCCCTCCCACCTGAGCCATAGCCTCAATTATTAATACTCCGGGCATAACAGGCTCTTCAGGAAAATGGCCTATGAAATATCCCTCGTTAACTCCTAATGTCTTTACCCCAACAACCTGCTGAGGAGTCATCTCTATAATTCTGTCAACCATTAAGAATGGCGGTCTGTGAGGCAAGAGCTTCTTGATTCCGTTTATATCAACAACCGGCTCAGCATTCAGGTCAAACTTTGGAGCTACCGGTTTTGAAAAATACTCTTTAGCCGCTTTTCTTAGCAATGACGCAAGCTTTGTATTAATCTTATGACCTGGTTTCCCTGCTATTATTTTTCCCTTTACGGCAAAACCACAAAGTGAAATATCGCCCAAAACATCCAATAGTTTATGTCTTGCGCACTCATTATCAAAATGGAGGTCTATATGGTTCAGGTACCCGGAGGCTCCTCTTTCAAGTCGCTCTACATTAAACAGAGTTGCAATTCTGTCAAGTTCCTGCTGAGGGATCTCATTTTCTGCTATTACTATGGCATTGCTCAAATCACCACCTTTAATTAGGTTATTTTTAAACAGAGGCTCCAATTCGTGGAAAAATACAAAGGTTCTGCAAGGGGCAAATTCTGTTTCAAATTTTGATCTGCTGTTGTATCTTGCATATTGATGACCAACAACCCTTGAGTTGAAATCAATCATAACCTCAACTGAGAAGTCGTTATCCGGATATATTGATATTTCAGCTCCGCTCTCCTCATCAACCAATACTATCTTCTCATTTACTTCAAAGACTTTACGCACCTCATCAAGCTCTTCAAAACCATCTGAGAGAAAAGCTTCTGCATAGGGTTTTGAACTTCCGTCAAGAATTGGTACTTCAGGACCATCAATTGTAATAAGCGCATTATCTATGCCCATTGCATACAGTGCCGCCAAAATATGTTCCGGCGTTGCTACGACAACCTCTCCTTTTTGTAGCGTTGTATTTCTTGATGAAGGGGCAATATAGTCCGCAACTGCATCTATCACAGGTTCGCCGTCCAAATCAGACCTTTTAAATTTAATACCGTGGTTCGCAGGGGCTGGTGTAATAATCATATTGACATTTATGCCAGTGTGCAAACCCTTTCCTTTGAATGTATATGATTGTTTAAGTGTACGTTGATTTGTCAGCATGTTGATATTTAATGTGAAAAACTTGGCAAAGATAGTAAATTATTGATTTTTGTGTAATTTTTTGAACACTGTGTAAGCTCTCAGATACTCTTTAGCATCTATTGCAGGAGATCCCAGCAGCACCTCACCCTCTCTTTTAATTGTGCTCATTATACCTGCCTGCGCTCCAATCTTAGTATTGTCAGCAATAGAAATATGGCCAGCAATTCCCACCTGACCGCCAATCTGGCAGTTTTTTCCAATTTTAGCCGATCCTGCAACACCTGCCAGTGCCGCTATAACTGTATTCTCCCCAATTTCTACATTATGCCCTATCTGTATTAGATTATCAAGCTTCACCCCTCTTCTGATGAGAGTAGATCCCATTGTAGCTCTGTCAATCGTTGTACCGGCCCCAATCTCAACATTGTCCTCAATAATAACATTACCGGTCTGTGGAATCTTCTTATAACTGCCGTCAGATGAAGGTGCAAATCCAAATCCATCTGCACCAATAACTGCATTTGAGTGAATAATGCAGTTGCTTCCTATTTTACAACCCGAGTATATCCTTGCTCCAGAAAAAATCACAGTATTTTCACCAACCGAAACATCATTTCCCAAAAAAACCTGTGAGGATATCTGAGCCCCTTTGCCAACAATAGTCCTCTTCCCAATGTATGCACCGGGACCTACGTATGAACCCTTTCTAAGTTTCGCACTCCAGGCGACAGAGGCCCTCCATGACCTGCCTCTTCTGCTGCTCTCCTTTGCAGAGTTAAAGAGATCAAGCATCAACGCAATAGATTCATAGGCATTATCCACCTGAACCATTGTTGCAACAACAGGCGCAGAGGGTACAAAGCTTTTATTGACAAGCACTACTGAAGCTTTTGTTGTATAGATATGGCTCTCGTATTTAGGATTTGCAAGAAAGCAGAGAGACCCCTCCTTGCCATATTCAATTCTGGATATGGTTCTAACAACGGTATTCGGGTCTCCTACAACCGTACCGTTTAAATGAGTGGCAATTTCAGAAGCCCTTAATTCCATCAGAAATAATATTTTTTGGGGGTGCAAAGAAAGTACTTTTTGGTGATTTGAGAAAAGGCTTTTGCCGAAAGCATATCGGAAATTTCATAAATATCGCCTGTTGCCCCGATTTTTGATAAAATTTGAATATTCTCCTCCTCTCTGTCATAACCGCGATTCTGCACCTCACCAGTTTTAACAAAATAGCGGGCCTCTCTTTCAGAAAGTCCGCCTCTATCAATAAGTTCTCTTATTTTATCCTCAAAAGTTATGCCATCAAACGGATCTTTTGAGAGGAGAATTGCCGGGAGTCTTCTCTCCACAAGCATCCTGCAGAGGATTGAGAGAGTCCTGTCGTCTGCATATCTCCACTGTTTAATTGCAGACATTACATCAGAATCGTCAAGAGCTGCAAATCTATTTAATACTTCATTATCTGACAGAGAAGATTTCTCAATCTTTTTATCAAGGAAGTAAAGCAGAGATGGAGATCCTGGAATTACTGCTCCTTCTGTTTTTAGCTCTCTAGCCCTGCTCAGTATCTCAACCAGAAGCTGCTCTGCGGCAATAACGGTTTTATGGAGATATACCTGCCAGTACATGAGTCTGCGAGATATAAGGAATTTTTCTACCGAGTAAATACCCTTCTCCTCTATAACAAGAGAGTCATCCTTAACATTCATCATCTTAATGATTCTCTCATGGCCAATCATGCCCTCTGCTACTCCGGAGAAGAAACTGTCCCTTCTTAAATAATCAAGTCTGTCCACATCAAGCTGACTTGATACGAGTTGGTGCAAAAATTTTCTGTAGTAATCACCTGTGAAAATATCAATAGCCATTGTGATCCGCCCCCCCTTCTCTCTGTTGATGGACTTCATTAAAGCAAGAGTTATCTCCTCGTGTGATACCCCTTTTAGTATATTGTGCTCCAGTGCATGGCTAAATGGCCCATGGCCTACATCGTGCAGTAGTATTGCAACCATTGCCTGCTCCTGCTCCTCTTCAGAAATATTCACTCCCTTCAATCTGAGAACATTCACAGCTTCATTCATTAAGTGCATTGCCCCGAGTGCATGATTGAGTCTGGTATGGCAAGCTCCGGGATAGACCAGAGAGGTTAGGCCAAGCTGCTTAATCTCTTTAAGGCGTTGAAAAAGCGGATGTTGGATTATCTCCAGTATTATTCCTCCGGGAATATTAATAAATCCATGGACAGGATCGTTAATGATTTTATACTGTTTTATCATAAAGTAAAGGTATTAAATAAAAATATTTTCATTGTAAAAAAAATATACCTATATTTGCAGCGGATTTTGAGCAAAGGAGATAAGGGGACGACAGTCCCCTTATTTATTACATTTACATCTACATTTACATCAGCAAATGATTACAAAAGAGAATATAGCGGAAGCAATTGAGACATATCTTGATAAAAACTCGCTTTTTCTTGTCTCAGTTGAAATAAGCAGAGACAATGATATTGAGATAACTGTTGACTCTGACGAGAGAGTTGATCTCTCTCACTGCGTTGATATAAACAATATTGTTGAGTCTAATTTTGACCGAGAATCAGAGGATTACTCTTTGACAGTTACATCAGCAGGACTTGATCAGCCTTTCAAGGTGCTGAGGCAGTACACAAAATTTATTGGAAAAGAGGTAGAAATTGTCTTTAGAAGTGGTGGAAAGACTAAAGCTATACTAAACGGAGCTGATGAAAAGGGAATAGAGATAACCATTGAAAAGAGTGTTAAGATTGAAGGGAAAAAGAGGAAAGAGAGAGTGACAGAGATTTCCAGGATTGAGTTCTCCGATATAAAATCCACAAAACCAGTAATAAATTTCAAGTAAACAAATAAGGAACTTACCTATTATGGAAGGGTTAAATTTAATAAGCACATTTGCTGAATTCAAAGAGTTAAAGAATATTGACCGCCCTACAATGATGAGCGTGCTGGAAGATGTATTCCGCAACCAGCTTATCAAGATGTATGGTACTGCAGACAACTTTGATATCATCATTAACATTGACAAAGGGGACTTTGAAATATGGAGAAACCGAGAGGTTGTCGAGATTGTTGAGGACCCCGCAACTCAGATTTCACTTGAAGAGGTTTCAAAAATTGACGACTCTCTTCAGGTTGGAGAGCTGTATCCAGAGGAGGTTAAACTGTCAGCATTCGGCAGAAGAGGGATTCTGAACTTAAGGCAGAATCTTTCAGGCAGGATTATGGACATTGAGAAGGCAAATCTATACAACAAATACAAGGAGAGAGTCGGAGAGGTTGTTGTAGGGGAGGTTTATCAGGTTTGGAAAAAAGAGGTATTGGTGATGGACGAGGATGGAAACGAACTTCTTCTTCCAAAGACAGAGCAGATTCCTTCAGATTTCTTCCGTAAAGGTGATTCAGTAAGAGCTGTGGTTGCAAGAGTTGACCTAAAAAACAACAACCCTGTAATTATTCTCTCCAGAACTGCTAATGAATTCCTTGAGAGACTATTTGAACAAGAGGTTCCTGAAATATTTGACGGTCTAATTACTATCAAGAAGATTGTCAGAATTCCGGGCGAAAGGGCGAAAGTTGCTGTAGAGTCTTATGATGAGAGGATTGACCCAGTAGGAGCTTGCGTGGGTGTAAAAGGATCAAGGATTCACGGAATAGTGAAAGAGCTTAGAAATGAAAATATTGATATTATAAACTGGACTTCAAATCTTCAGCTTCTTATTCAGAGAGCTCTCAGCCCGGCCAAAATATCATCCGTAAAGATACATGACGACATCAAAAAGGTCTTTGTATCTCTTAATCCAAGCGATGTATCCCTTGCCATTGGAAAGGGTGGAAGTAACATAAAGCTGGCCGGACAACTTGTAGGAATGGACATTGAGGTATTCCGTGAAGTAGAAGAGGATGAGGATGATGTGATGCTTGATGAATTCACAGATGAGATTGATGAGTGGGTAATACAGGCTCTTCAGTCAATTGGCTGCGATACGGCAAAGAGTGTTCTTGCCATACCCGATGCAGAGATTGCACGCAGAGCAGATCTTGAGATAGAGACTGTAGCTGAAGTAAAGAGAATATTAAACTCAGAATTTGAGGAGAACAACTAAATAAACAGAGGGCAGACATATGACAGAAAGCGACAATATAAGAGTTAACATAGTACTTAAGGAGTTTAACATCGGACTGGGGACCCTGGCAGACTTCCTTAAAGCAAAGAAAATTGACATAGACCTGAAGCCAATCACAAAGCTAAGTCCGGATGTCTATGCTCTCATTCAAAAAGAGTTTGGGAAAGAGCAGCTTATTAAAGAGCAGTCCAAGAAGGTTGCAATTAAGGTAAAAGATATTACAGAGAAGGCCGAGATGAGCAAGCATGAAGATGCCGATGAGGAGTCTCAGGTTAGGGAGGTATTTATCAAAACCTCTATTGTTGAACCTCCTCAACCAAAAATTCTTGGGAAAATTGACCTTGATAAGCCATATCACCATTCACATCCGGTTACTCCCCAGAAAGCGGAAGTGAAGCCTGAACCTGCTCCGGTAGTCAAAATTCAGGAGACAATTGAGGAGAAGCCTCTCCAGGTAGAAAAACCGGTTGAAGTAAAAACAGATATCCCCGTAGAGACGGTTACTGAAAAGCCAGTTGATATGCCGATTGAGAAGGTAGAGGAAAAACAGACAGAAAAGTTAAAAGATAAACAGGAAGAGGAACATCCCGTTATAACTGAGGCAAATGTTCTGCCATCAGAACAAATGGAAGATAAGTCAGCAGAACAGCCTGTAGTTAAATCTGCAGAACAGTCTTCTGTCACACCTGTAAAACAACTTAACAAAACAGAAAAGAGGGAGAGTCCAGAAAAGAGGGAGAGTCCAGAAAAGAGGGAGAGTCCAAAAAAGATTGAACCCAAAAAAGCCTCAGAGATAAAGGAGGAGCCAGTTCAGGAGAGCACAGCCCCTGCCCCTATTGAACATATTGAGACAAAAGTAGAGAGGCTTGCCGGACCTAAAATAAGCGGAACTATTGACTTATCCCAATTTGAAAAGAAGAAAATAGAGCCAAAATTACATAAGGGAAAGAGAGAGAGAATACACAAAGGCGGAAAAGAGAGGGTTGATATATCAAAAGAGGCAGGCTCTGATCGCAAACCAGCTAAACCGGCCGAGACTCCTGGCGGAGGCAAAAGTTTTAAACCTGCAAAAGAGGCAAAACAGCTTGTTAAGTCAAAAGACAGATTTAAGCCGGTTAGGGCTGAGGTTGACGAGGATGAGGTACAGAAGCAGATAAAAGAGACCTACGCCAGAATGACTGAGGGTAAGGGTAAGACTAAGGGCTCAAAATACAGAAGAGACAAAAGAGAGCTTGTTAGTCAAAAGATGATGGAGGAGCAGGAGATGCAGGAGAAGAGCTCTACGATCCTTAAGGTAACTGAATTTGTCACAGTAAATGACCTGGCAGTTATGATGGATGTTCAGGTTACCAAGGTTATTGAGGCATGTATGAACCTCGGTCTTATGGTCTCTATAAATCAGCGTCTTGATGCTGAGGCTATGGTTCTTGTCGCAGAGGAGTTCGGATTCACTATGGAGTTTATTACTGCAGACATACAGGGAGCCATCCAGGAAGAGGTAGATACCGAGGAGAATTTAATGCCTAGACCACCTATCGTAACTGTAATGGGTCACGTTGACCATGGAAAAACATCTCTTCTGGACTATGTACGAAAGGCAAATGTAATTGCAGGAGAGGCTGGCGGAATCACACAGCATATCGGTGCATATAATGTAAAACTCCCTACAGGTCAAAGAATTACATTCCTTGACACTCCTGGCCACGAAGCATTTACAGCAATGCGCGCAAGGGGTGCAAAGGTTACAGACATTGCAATCATAATAATTGCTGCTGACGATGCGGTGATGCCTCAGACAAAAGAGGCTATCAACCATGCTCAGGCAGCAGGCGTCCCAATGATTTTTGCAATCAACAAAATTGACAAGCCCGGAGCAAACGGCGAGAAGATTAAAGAGCAGCTTGCCAATATGAATCTGCTTGTTGAGGATTGGGGAGGGAAATATCAGTGTCAGGAGATCTCTGCAAAACAGGGTCTTAATGTTGACAAACTTCTGGAGAAGGTTCTTCTGGAAGCTGAACTTCTTGACTTGAAAGCCAATCCAAACAAAAATGCTAATGGAACTGTCATAGAGTCCTCTCTGGATAAAGGAAGAGGATATCTGGCAACAGTTCTTGTCCATTCAGGAACAATGAAGGTGGGTGATTTCATCCTTAGCGGAAGTCATCACGGCAAAATTAAGGCTATGTTCAACGAAAGGGGACAGAAAGTGTCGGAGGCAGGTCCTTCATCACCTGTGTCAATACTAGGGTTGAACGGAGCACCTGCAGCCGGGGAGATATTCAACATTATGAATGACGAAAAGGAGGCAAAAGATATTGCAAATAAAAGAGAGCAGCTGATACGCATTCAGGGTCTTAAGACTCAGAAGCATATCACTCTTGAGGAGATTGGAAGAAGGATTGCAATTGGAAACTTCCAAGAGCTTAATATCATTGTTAAGGGAGACGTGGATGGATCAATTGAGGCTCTGTCAGACTCACTGATTAAATTGTCAAATGAGGAGATACATGTAAATGTAATCCATAAAGCGGTAGGAGCAATCTCTGAGAGTGACGTTTTGCTAGCAGCGGCTTCAAATGCAATTATTATCGGCTTCCAGGTACGTCCATCGGCAAATGCACGCAAGCTTGCTGACAAGGAGGAGATAGAGATTCGTTTGTACTCTGTTATTTACGACGCAATAAACGAAGTTAAGAGCGGTATTGAGGGTATGCTTGCACCTGAAGAGAAGGAGGAGATTACTGCTACTGCAGAGGTTCGCGAGACATTCAAGATATCAAAAGTAGGTACTATTGCCGGATGTATGGTTAAAGAGGGCAAACTCACCAGAAACGCAAAAGTAAGGGTTATCCGCGACGGGATTGTGATATACACAGGAACTCTTGGATCACTTAAGAGATTCAAGGATGATGTTAAAGAGGTTGCATCAGGCTATGACTGCGGTCTGAATGTTGACAACTTCAATGACATAAAGGTTGGAGATGTTATTGAGTCATACACAATAGTGGAGATCAAGAGAAAGCTCTAAAAGGCTTTTAAACGATATTCACCTCAGGTTCAATATCTACATTAAAGCGCTTCTTGACAGCAGATTTTATTTCATCTGCAAGTTCAAGAAGCTCTTTTCCTTTAGCCCCCTCAAAAGCAAGCAAAACCAGAGCCTGCTTCTCATGAACCCCAACATTTCCCTTTCTCATCCCTTTAAAGCCACACTGGTCTATCAGCCATGCAGCAGGGAGTTTTGCAAGACCCTCACCTGCCGGGTATATTTTTATTGAAGAGAATTCGCTCTTAATTGACTCAGCCAAATCAGACGAGACAACAGGATTTTTAAAAAAACTCCCCGCATTACCTATAATCTTTGGATCCGGGAGTTTTGACTCTCTTATCTTGCAGACAGCATCCCTTACATCTGCAATGGAGGGATTCTCAATCTTTGACAACTCCTCAGCAAGATCGGCATAATTGGCATTTATTACAGGAGATTTTGCAAGTTTAAAAATAACTCTTGTAATGATTGCTCTTCCCCTTAGTTCACCTTTAAAGATAGAGTCTCTGTATCCAAATTTGCAGTCAGCAGAGGCAATTTCACACATCTCCCCTGTCTCGGTGTCAAAGTAGATTACTGACTCTATGCAGTCTGCAGCCTCGGCTCCATAAGCACCAATATTCTGGACAGGAGAAGCTCCGATACAGCCAGGAATAAGAGAAAGGTTCTCCAGTCCGCCCCATCCTCTGTCAACAGCATATCTGACAAAAAAATCCCAGTCAACTCCTGCTCCCACTCTTAAATGGATATAATTATCATCATCCAGCTCTGTTTCAATCTCCATCATTGCAGGATGAATTACAAGCCCGTTGAAGTCTCCGCTGTACAAAATATTAGAGCCGGATCCGGTAACGAGTCTATCCATCTCTTTAAACTCCTCTATGGAGAATAGTTTTGCCAACTCATCCTCAGATTCTGGTGCAGCATACCAATCTGCCACAGAGTCAAGATGTAGAGTATTGTCACCCTTTAAGTTTCTCATCCATTCCACTTTAAGCCCCAACTCTTTTACTTTTTTCATAATCAACTCCTTCCCCATCAATGTACCCTCAACCTGGGGCACCCTCTCAAGAGTCATTTTGTGAGTGTATGCGAATCTGAAAACATATCTCATTACTACAATCAATATTAGCAAGGCTAATAGAGAAATCTCGGCAGTGAGAATCTCCTTTATCCGTCTCTCAGCAGAGAGTAACTCAGAGTCAGTATCAACAATTTTCTGAATAGCAGCACTATTCTGAGATAATGATTTAAATTCATTTAATGACCACTTTGCCCCTACAACACCTGAGGAGAGGTAAACAACACCACCATTTGAACGGTTAAGTGCAATAAGTGTTTTAAAATCCGTAAAGAAGATTTCACAATCCATTCCAAGCTCTCTTCTTACGCTGTCAGCTGAATAAAAAGGGGCTCCGCACAATACCGTATGATGTAAGTTTAAATCAGAGAGGCTTTTATGTATTGATGAAACCTTTTTAAAATCACTTTCAGTCATCTTTTCAAGGTATGGCACAACTGATATAAATACCTTGTTTAATGATAGAAGAGAATCTGTAACATATGCTCCGGATGAGTCAGATACTGCAAAGTCGGAAAACGAGGCAAACCTTTCAGTAGATGAAGCTGGTGTTGATTTTGAATCAACAAAAGTCCATGTTGAATCAGGAAGGTTTTCCAGAGTGAACACCTTACTAATTCCATTTTTCTTATAAATCAGTTCGGTAACATAGGCAGGTTGCTGAGGATTCTTTACTCTTGCCAGCTCCTCTTTTATGTCTGTACCTGTGTGGAATGGTGTAAAGTCTATGAGAGGAAGATTTGCTGTCGCATATAGTCCAATTCCTAATAGCATAGTGGCATAGAGTGCCATAGTGCCCCACTCCCACCCTGCAGGGGCCAGTGGTATAAATTTATTTCGTTGAAAAAAGATAATCAGCGCAGCCACAACCAGTAGCAGGTTTTTGTAAAAAGTCTCCCAATTTGTCAATATAATGGCCTCGCCAAAACAGCCACAATCGCTTATTGGGTTGAATAAAGCCAGATAGAGAGTCAAAAGTGTGAAAAAAGAGACAAATCCTAGCAGAACTTTTGCAGCGAATTTCATTCTCAATCCAAGTAGAATTGAAATTCCTATGAGAGTTTCAGCTGCTGACAGCAACATCCCCAACCACAAAGAGAGTGTTGGAGCGTTAGAGATACCAATAAGTTTAAGGTACTCTGAAACCACCAGACCATTTCCAACAGGGTCTGCAAGCTTCATAAACCCCGCAAGCAGGAATACAAGCCCTGCTAAAATTCTGGATATCGCTCTCAAAAGTTTCATAACTCAATCTTTTCCCTTATTCTGCTAAAGATCTTTTCAGGAGAGAGCATTCCACCCTCCTCTGAGGAGCAATCAACACGCTTAAGATCATCCCCTTTAGCGCACTCAGAGAGATACACCTCTCTTACCCTCTCCTGGAAATGGATGCTCTCCTCATGAATATCCCTTCCACCTTTCAGATACTCTCTGTCGTCGCCGCTTCTTCCACCTTTTAATTTACTGTCCACAAAAGAGATAGGAACGTCCAGAAAAAGGTTGATATCCGGTCTGGGTATAGAAAAATGGCCATATTCGGCATTAAAAATCCAGTCTCTTAACTCTGAAGCTCTCTCCTTATCATCAACTTTTGCACATTGAAAAGCAATATTTGAATAGAGATACCTGTCAAGAATCACAACAAATCCGCTTTCCAGCCACTCATTAATCAGTTTTGCGGCATCCCCCCTGTCGCCGGCAAAGAGAAGTGCAATCAAAAACGGGTGTACTTCATTAATCCCTCCAAGCTCTCCTCTGAGAAATCTGGCAATAAGATCACCATACACCGGCGAATCATATCTTGGGAAATGGAGAAACTTTACCCTCTTTCCTCTCTCTTCAAAATAAGTGCAGAGCAGCTCAATCTGTGTAGATTTGCCGGCTCCGTCAAGACCTTCAAGCACTATCAACATAATTTAAAAAGCTATATTTGTGACAGAAAACAAAGTTAGGGAAAATTAGAGAGATAAGATGATAACCATTGATAAAATAACCCGCCCGCTAGTTATGGGCATAATAAATCTAAACGGAGACTCCTTTTACGAGGGGAGCAGGTGCCTGACAGACCGTGAGTTTTGTGATAAATATGAGATGATGCTGAGGGATGGTGCAGACATAATTGACCTTGGAGCATGCTCTACAAGACCCGGATCAACACCTGTTAGCGAGGAGGAGGAGTGGGAGAGGTTAAAGCCAGCTTTAAAAAGAGTGTTGCTCAACTATCCGGAGAGCGAAATCTCAATTGACACCTTCAGGGCCTCAGTCGTTCTTAGAGCATTTGATTTTGTTGGCGATTTTATTATTAACGATATTTCTTCAGGAGAAGATGACCCTGAGATGCTAAATACAGCTGCCCGGTTACAACTTCCATATATTGCCATGCATAAAAGAGGCACACCGGAAACAATGCAAAGCCTTTGCGAATATGACGATGTTACGACAGAGGTAAGGGGCTATTTTGAGAGGTTCATAAACAGGGCCGACGAATATGGTATTAAGGATGTTATTATTGATCCGGGGTTTGGCTTCGCAAAGAATATTGAGCAAAATTACAAACTTCTGAATGAACTCGGGGAGCTGAAGATAAACAGATTAGATGGCAAGGGGCACTACCCCATACTTGCCGGTCTCTCTCGCAAAAGCATGATTTACAAATTACTGGACAAAGGTCCCTCTGATGTGCTTCACGCAACATCAGCTCTGAATTTAACAGCTCTTCTCAACGGTGCATCAATACTCAGAGTCCACGATGTAAAAGAGGCGGCAGAGATTATTAAAATATACAATAAACTCAGAGACCCCGCTTAAATTTATTATTATTAATTTTGTCTTTTAACACTCACCAAAATGCAATATCATCCCATTAAATCAATCTCTCCGATTGATGGAAGGTACTCTTCCCAGGCCAGCGAGCTATCAGATTATTTTTCAGAATATGCACTAATCAAATACAGGGTCTTTGTTGAGGTGGAATATTTTATTTCCCTCTGTGAAATCCCGCTTCCTCAGCTTACCGAAGTAACAGAGGAGGATAAAAGAGCACTTGTGGAGATATCCAGAAACCTCTCATTGGAAGATGCGTTAAGGGTAAAGGAGATAGAGCGAACAACAAATCATGATGTTAAGGCTGTAGAATATTTTATTAAGGAGAAGATAGCCGGAACACATTTGGAGAGTTGCGGAGAGTTTATCCATTTTGGGCTGACCTCTCAGGATATCAATAACACATCCGTACCCCTGTCGTTATTGGAGGGTGTAAGAGATGTCTACCTCCCCAAACTCTCGTCCCTGCTAAACAAGCTTACTGAGATGGCAAACGATTGGTCTGATATTCCCATGTTGGCAAGGACTCATGGTCAACCAGCCTCACCTACCAGGGTTGGTAAGGAGATATCAGTCTTTATTGCCAGAATAAAAGAGCAGCTTGAGATGCTGGAGCAGATAAAATTTTCAGCAAAATTCGGTGGTGCTACAGGAAACTTCAATGCACACAAAGTCGCCTATCCAGAAATTGACTGGAATTTGTTTGCAGAGCGTTTCGTAAATGGAAAACTCGGGCTATACAGATCATACCCAACTACCCAGATAGACCATTATGATCATCTATCTGCTCTATTTCAAAATTTATCAAGAATAAACACCATACTTATAGATATGTGCCGGGACATCTGGAGTTATATATCCATGGAGTATTTCAGGCAAAGAATAAAAGAGGGGGAGGTTGGGTCATCTGCAATGCCTCACAAAGTTAATCCGATAGACTTTGAGAATGCAGAGGGAAATCTTGGAATAGCAAATGCAATATTCTCACATCTGGCAGAGAAACTTCCGGTGTCAAGACTGCAGAGAGACTTGACCGACAGCACCGTTCTAAGAAATGTGGGAGTCCCTGTTGCCCATACAATCATCTCACTAAACTCTATTGAGAAGGGGCTGGGCAAGCTGATTATTGATAAAAATGCGATAGAGAGAGACCTTGAGGCTAACTGGGCTGTAGTTGCCGAGGGGATACAAACAATTCTCAGAAGAGAGGGCTATCCCAAACCCTATGAAGCCTTAAAAACTCTCACAAGAACAGGAAGGCCCATAGATATGGAGTCTATACGCATGTTCATAGATGAGCTTAATGTGAACGAAAATGTAAAAAATGAGTTAAGAGAGATAACACCCTTTACATATACAGGGATATAATAAACTAATTATGAAAAGGATAGCTATATTTGCCACACTTTTTTTATCATTTATAACTCTTAATGCTCAAGAGATAGAATTCAACAAACACTTTACAGGAGAGAGGCTTAGAGTTGATCTCGTTTTTGCAGGAGATGCCAAAAGTCAGGAGATTTTTCTTGAAGGCTATGTTGCCGAACCACAATGGAGTGGCAGCAAAACCAGGATGGAAGACCCTTTTGGATACGGAGAATTTAGAGTTGAGATGTGGGAGGGAGACAAACTAATCTACTCCTCCGGATTCAATAACCTTTTCCAGGAGTGGAGGACTACCTCTGAGGCAAAAAACAATAGGATGGCTTTTACAGGTTCATGCAGAGTCCCTTATCCAAAAAACATAGTTGATATTAAATTTTTTGAGAGAGTAAAGGGGAGCGGGGAGTTTTCACAAATTGCTCAATTCCCTGTGGATCCCAAGGATAAACTTATAAGAAGAGGCCTGGAGCATAATTTTAAAACCGATACTATTAAATGGTCCGGAGATCCCGCTGTAAAAGTTGATCTATTGTTTATTGCAGAGGGATACACTGCAGAAGAGATGGGGAAGTTCAGAGATGACGCCAGACGATTTGCCACATATCTCTTCTCTGCCGAACCTTACAAATCAAGAGAGGCTGATTTTAATATCTGGGCTGTTGAGTCGGTCTCCGCTGAGAGCGGGCCTGACATTCCTCATATGGGAATATGGAGAAATACAATAGCTTCCTCAAATTTCTACACATTCAGAACAGACAGGTATCTGACAGCACCGGACCACAAAAGGGTCTCCGCTCTTGCATCCGCTTCCCATTGCGATGCAATGTACGTCATTGTAAATACAGATAAATATGGCGGAGGAGGGATATACAACTACTATGGACTTAGTATGTCTGACCACAAGTATGCATCGGAGGTATTTGTACATGAGTTTGGTCACAGTTTCGCAGGGTTGGGAGATGAATACTACACTTCAGATGTAGCCTATGAAGGATTCTACAATTTAAATGTTGAGCCGTGGGAACCAAACATAACAACACTTGTTGAATTTGAAAAAAAGTGGAAAAATTTGATAAAACCCGGAACACCTGTACCAACACCGGCAGACTCAGAGTACTCAAAATCAACTGGCGTTTTTGAGGGGGGAGGATATATGGCTAAAGGAATATACAGACCAGCTGTGGATTGCCGGATGAAGAGCAACGAGGCGGCAGGGTTTTGTGAAGCCTGTAAGGCAGCCATAAATGCAAAGATTGATTACTATACAAGATGAGACTAAAAAAGGATTACAGATATATACTTTTTGATCTGGACAGAACTTTATGGGATTTTGACTCAAATGCCAGGAACAATATATTCAGTTTGCTTGATAAGCATAAAGTACAAGTATCTGACAAGAGCGAGTTCTTCAAAACATACGATGAAATTAACCACAAGCTCTGGTCACAATACGAGCGAGGAGAGATAAAGAAGGAGGACCTTAGGTGGCTTAGATTTCATAATGCTTTTCTCCACTATGGGATTGATGACAGAAGTTTTGCAACAGACTTTGGGGAGGAGTATCTGGAAGAGATGCCCAATCAAAACATACTGATGCCACATGCAAAAGAGGTATTAAAAGAGCTGAGTGAAAGAGGGGTTAAAATGGCTTTGATATCAAACGGATTTAAAGAGGTTCAGTACAGGAAGCTCCGAAACTCCGGGATTGACGGATATTTCAGTGCTGTGATGATATCTGAAGAGCAAGGTGTGCACAAACCCTCACCTGTAATTTTCAAAAGAGCTCTTAAAGCAATTAATGGTGAAAAAAGCAGTGCTTTAATGGTAGGAGATGATTTTGCAAATGACATAGAGGGGGCAATGATATTTGGTATAGATCAGTTTTTCTATAACTATAAAAATATCCCCTGCGACGGAGGTCCTACATACGACTCTTCAGATCTTAGAGATTTAATCAGACCAGATTGATTGCTTCTACTTGACAATTATATAGAGATCTTCATCCTCTTTATGAAACATATACTGCTCTCTTGCAAACTTTTCCAGACTGTCTCTGTTTGAGCTTAACTCGTTCAATTTCTCTTCAATAGCCTCAATCTCCTTTTTGTAGTATCTCTTCTCTTTCTCTTGAGAACTAATACTGGATGCAACCCTTGTGCATTTAATCAGAGAGTTGCTGTCAAAGAAGGTGATCCACACAAAAAAGACAACAGTAACAAGAAGGTATTTGTTCTTGATAATCCTCCAGAAAGCGGTCTCTTTGAATTTTGTAAACATATGAAGAGCAGAATGCTAATGTTATGCAAAAATAGAAATATAATTTGTTATTTTTGCTGATTACAGAATCATTGCAATTAATTATGATAAAACCGACATTATTGATACTGGCTGCCGGTATGGGCAGCAGGTACGGAGGGTTAAAGCAGCTGGACGGAGTGGGACCATCCGGCGAGACAATTATGGATTACTCAGTTTACGATGCTATAGAGGCAGGATTCGGAGAGGTAGTATTTGTTGTAAGGAAGCATTTCAGATCAGACTTTGAAGAGCGTATAAGAGGCAGATACGGAGATGCAATCAAATTCAATTTTGTTGAACAGGAGTTGGAGAATATCCCGGTAGGCTTTAAGCTAAACCCTGAAAGGAGTAAGCCCTGGGGCACCGGACACGCTGTTATGATGGCTGCCCACGCAATAACAACCCCTTTTGCAGTAATTAATGCCGATGATTACTACGGACAGGACTCCTTCAGGATTTTAGCAGATTTTTTAAGAGGTGTTGAGGGCAAGAAGGGAGAGTATGCAATGGTGGGCTTTAAGACACTCAACACACTTTCAGAGGCAGGAAAGGTATCAAGAGGTATATGCAGTGCTGACGAAAATTCTCTTCTCACAACTGTTGAGGAGCATCATAATATTCTTGCAGAGGAGGTTAACGGCATAGTTAAAGTTATGGGAGACAACTCTGCCGGAGAGCGCGTTGAGATAGACAAGAGCGCACCTGTGTCAATGAATATGTGGGGATTTACACCTGACTACTTTACAATGAGCGACCAGCTCTTCATTGAGTTTTTAAACAAAAACATCAACAATCCAACTGCTGAGTTCTACATCCCTTATGTTGTAAACAAGTTTATCTCCTCAAAAAGCGCAAGCTGTAAAGTGCTTGCCACCCCTGATAAATGGTTTGGCGTAACATTCAGAGAAGACCGAGATAAAGTTGTTGAAAGTATCGCAAAACTTGTCTCTGAAGGTAAATATCCTACTCCTCTGTTTAACAAATAGAATTGATGAGAATTACAAAACACTTTCACGAACTGGATACTTTTCTGCCAAATCTAAGACAGAGCTGGATACTCCTTTTGCTAACCGCTATTGTGGGAATGCTTGTCGCCGGATTAGGCACATTGGCTGTTACATTTGCCGTTCCATCCGCAGAGGCTTGGGCAGACCTGATTATTTACCCGCTCGTCTTTCTGCCAGCCACACTCTACATTATTGGTGAGATAAAGAATCAAAAGCAGATTGACAAAATTCAAACAGGAGACCCAAGGCCATCAATCCCATTAAATCAGGGGAGATTCGGCAGAGTAGGTGTACCATTAAGCTTCATCATTATATTGGCACTTGTTTTCTCATTCAATATATCAACCGAGCCTCTTTACTCATGGATGGGTGTTCCTGATTTTCTCAGAGAGTTCTATGAAAACATCAAGACAAATCCCTGGAACTCATTTTTCACCATAGTAATCTTCGCCCCTTTGTTTGAAGAATTTTTATGCAGAGGCATTATACTCAGAGGATTACTACATCACACATCTCCCTGGAAGGCAATTTTATGGTCATCCTTTATGTTTGCCATAATGCACCTTAATCCATGGCAGGCACTTCCTGCCTTTTTGGTTGGTATCCTGATGGGATGGGTGTACTGGAGAACAAAATCCCTCTGGGCAACAATATTTATCCATTTTGTAAATAATGGCTTCTCCTTTCTTGTTACCGTTCTCTTTCCGGCTTTAGACGCAGAGGTCACATATGCTTCAATTATGCCGGAGAGAATTTATATTATTGTATATGCCTTCTCTATAATATTCTCTTTGGGGGCATTCATCTTTTTAGATAAGAATTATGACAAACCTGTATCCGTTAAAGTTTAAGCCCATTCTTAAAGAGAGAGTCTGGGGAGGTGAAGTGTGGCAGATAAGTGGTATTGAGGGGGAAACCTCTTTGGTCTCCAATGGATTTCTAAAAGAGAACTCTATTAATGAGCTCGTTGAGACATATCTTGGAGAGCTTACAGGGGATGCAATTTACGAGTCATTCGGTAATGTTTTCCCTATACTAGTTAAGATTCTTCAGATAAATGACCCTCTTTCGCTTCAACTGCACCCATCTGACGAAATCTCAATGGAGAGACACGACTCATACGGAAAGACAGAGTGCTGGTACATCCTTGAGGCCAAACCATCTGCCAAAATATATCTTGGATTATCAAAAGATCTCACCCCTCAGGAGTTTTACGACCATTGCAACAATGATTCTGTTGAGGGAATTTTAAATGTCATAACCCCAAAGAGAGGCGATTTCATCTATATTGAACCCGGTACTCTTCATGCGGCGACAGGGGGAATAACAGTTGCAGAGATACAGCAGGTGTCAGATGTAACTTACAGGGTTTACGACTGGGGAAGAGAACATAATCCGGAAACAGCAAGGGAGATGCACCTGGATCTAGCCATTGACTGCATCAATTACAATAAGATGGAGCTAAGAGCTCCGCATTACCTGTATGACGGTGAGTCTGATTCTGAAGAGGAGGGGAAGAGGGTTCTTTCAGACTGCAAGTATTTTAAAGTAAGCCTGATGGAACTTCAGGATATTAAAAGACTTGAGAGCGATAGCTTCAGCAGCTTTATTATTTACTTCTCAACTGAGGGAGAAGCTATAATAAGGGGTGGAAACGGAGAGGTATCAATAAAGAGAGGTGAGTGTGCGATTGTTCCTGCCTATCTTGGAGAATATACCATAGAAAAGGCAACACCTACGTGTCGCCTCTTAGAAATTACCGGAAAACAGAGAGCTGACTAACCGTCATCCTCTTCCCACCACAGTCCATCCATCAGAGAGTCCATCTCTCTCCTCTCCTTTTTAGTTGGGCGGCCTGTGCCTCTCTCTCTTACCATATGCATTGTCTCTTTTGGAGCCATGAGTTTGTCAAGTTCTGACTGAGGCGTTGTATTTTCAACATACTCCTCAACCAACTTAGCCGGCTGCCTTTTATCTATCGGAGTTTTGACCCTGAAGGAGTAAGTGACCACCCCCTTTCTTACGCTAATCTCATCACCGCTCTTAACCTCTCTTGAGGATTTTGCTTCAGTTCCGTTAGCCTTTACCCTTCCGCTTTTACAAGCATCGGCAGCATCGGATCTTGTCTTGAAGATCCTTATAGACCAAAGGAATTTGTCCATTCTACTCATTGCAGAGGGGCTATTTAGTGTTGAAAATATTCATAGTTCTCTCAATGCCCACAAGGCCGAATGACCTTATGGCATCAGCAGCCTTGTCGCAAACAGCGGGTAGTTCCAGCCTCTCTCTCTCACTCCATTTGCCCAAAACATAGTCAATCTGACCTCCGTTACCAAAGTTATCACCGATGCCTACTCTCAGACGGGCATAATTTGCATGACCTAATGTTGCAGCAATATCCTTAAGACCATTGTGGCCTCCATCACTACCCTGTTTTCTCATCCTTAATGTGCCTAGTGGGAGTGCCAGGTCATCAACCACCACAAGCATATTCTCAACCGGAATTTTTTCTGCCTGAAGCCAGTAGTTAACAGCCCTTCCACTAAGATTCATATATGTAGAGGGTTTGAGAAGGATAAAGCTCCTTCCCTTGTAGCGATACTCGGCAACAGATCCCAGTCTTTTACTCTCAAAAGAGATGTTGGACGCCCCTGCAAGGACATCCAACACATTGAAACCTATATTGTGACGGGTATCTGCGTATTCAATGCCGATATTTCCAAGACCGACTATAAGAAAACTCATTCCCGTATTATTTATTACTTACCGGCGGCAGCGGCGGCGGCAGCGGCGGCACCTATTGCTGCACGAGTCATCTTAACGGCACAGATAATGGCACTCTTTGGAGTAAGAATCTGGATGCCTTCATATGATAGTTCGCCTGCAACTATAGTTTTGCCAAGCTTTAGATTTGAAATATCAACTGTAAGTGTATCAGGAAGCTTGTCCATCATTGCAGACACCTTAAGCTTACGTGTAGATTGCATAAGTTTACCCCCTTGCTTAACTCCCTCTGAGTTACCTTTAAGAATAACAGGGATATTGATCACAACAGGTTTTCCCTCTGATATGCTAAGAAAATCAACATGAAGAGGTTCATCTGTTACAGGATGGTACTGGGCTGTGTGGAAAGTGGCATTGTAACTCTTTCCGCCAACCTCAAGCTGAATAATATACGAATTAGGAGTATAAATGATCTGGCCCAGCTCCTTTTTATCAACAGAGAAAAGGACATTCTCTTTGATATTCTCTCCGTAAAGGACACATGGCACACGCTCCTCTCTTCTAAGTGTTTTGATTGCCTGTTTGTTAGAGATCTCTCTGGCAATTCCGTTTAGTTTAATTGTCTTCATAATAAATTTTTAAAATGTGTTACTCAATCCGTTGCCGGATCCCATCGCACCAAAAAGCTATGCTTTTGTAATGTTGCCTGGAGGCATTTTTGGGAGCGCAAAGTTAATCAAAATAATCAATTAACCAATTTTGTCTTCTGATTCCATTCAAGAGTTTTGTAGAAAACTTCTGCATTGCCCTCCGTTACTCTAGGTATATAAACAGAGAGTCCGGAATATTTATCTATAGGAATATCCAGAAATTTTTTCGTGGCCCACTTCTCAGTAACGGCATCATCCAGGCACTCTTTGAATCTGACCATTTCAGAAGGAGATGCAATTTTTGAGATAAAATCCTCCAAATCAAAAAAGTAGTCCTGACCAAGCCTGAAATAAGGCTGAACAGAATATCTGTCAACAAGAGGAAGTTTGGAACGATTTGTTGCAAAGATCTCTTCACATACAGTAGCCAGCTCCTCAAGTTCATCAGTATCATATATAGCTATTGTAGCTGAGTTGTAAACTGTCGCATTCGCCGGATCTTCAGGTGCGTACTCGTTAAAATAGATGTTAGCCACCTCCGGCAAATCTGTATGAAATTTAAAGAGAGGTCTTATTACCTTATCATACGGGAAACCTGTTGCTAAAATTTCAGTAGGGGCAGCCATGATGAAATCGGCCTTTTTTCTGAGCTCATAAGCAACCTCTATCCCTCCCATAAAGCAACAATCAAAAATAATATAGTCAAGCTTAAATGTTATAGCCCCCTTTAACTGAGCAATCTCCATCTCAGCCCCCCTATCCTCTCCGAATGATTTCACTATTGATGCAAACGGGTCGTCAAAGCGAGCTCCCGGGGCCTTTGCAGATCCATACATCCCTTTAGGAAGCCATCCCGATGCATGGGACCAGAGAATCAATCCATACTCATCTGAGGGAAATATTGTCTTCATCTTATTCAGCACTCCCTTAAGCGTCTCAGGAGATGCAGAGTTATGGTCCTCATAAGCAGCAACAACATCCTCAACTACATTTCCGCTCTGGTCTTTAAAAAGTCTTACCAATTCCGGTTTGAAGCCGCTAATATGCTTATAAACAAGGAGTATATTTTTGTCCTTAACAGAGGGAATATACCCCGATTTGAGTGACTCCACATTTTCCAGCGCAAAACTGTTTAAATTGTTATTGGCTGCAATATAAAGAAGCACAACTTTATCATACTCCCTGCCAATGCCGATCTTTTCACACGAACTGAAAACAAAAAGTATCGGGATAAGCAGTAATAACATCCCTTTTCCTATCCTGTCAATCATCTCCTCACTATTTTAATGTTACAATAGAGTAGCCCACACCCCTTATATTCTCTATTGAGAGTGGAGTCCCCTCCAATTTCTTTCTGGTTTTATGCAGTAGCACATCCAGATTGTTCATATTATCAATATTATGATCTCCCCAAATCTTTATTATAATATCCTCTACGGAGCAGATCTTGTGTTCATTCTCAAAAAGAAACTTCAGTAGTTTGTTCTCATTTTTTGTCAGAGGAATGGTTTTATCTCCCTTAATAACACAACACTTATCCGGAAAATAATACTCATTCTCAACCTGAGGAGGGCCACCAACGGCATCAATCAGCTGGAATGCCCTTACAATCCTGAGTTGAAGCTCCTTTAAGCCAAACGGTTTGCGAAGATAGTCACAATTTCCCACACCAAGCCCCTTTACTACACTCTCCTCATCAGAGAGGGAGGTTATAAAAATGATCTGGACATTACTTGTCATTCTGATAACCTTAGCCAGATTGAATCCGTCAATCTCAGGCATATTGACATCGCAAAGCATTAACTCGGGTTTGAACTTAATAAACTGCTCATAGGCAGACTGCCCGTTATCTGTGTATCTCACATCATAACCATTGAAGGTAAGGTACTGGTACATAATCTGACCAAATTCCCTCTCATCCTCTGCAATAAGAATCCTTCTTTTAATCATCCTCTCTTGATAGTTAATTTAAACTTACTTCCCTTGCCCGGCTCACTCTCAACACTTACTCTCCCATTATGGCTTATCGCAACCCATTGCACATAGTTAAGACCCAGGCCGAATCCCTTTCCTTTGGCAGAGTGCTCAGCCGAGTTAACTCTGTAAAACCTCTCAAAGACCCTTTTCTGGTCTGCCGGAGGAATTCCAATACCATTATCCTCTACAATTATAATTAAATCCTCAGAATTTTCCTCGGCAAGTATCTTAATATGCACGCTGTCGCCGGAGTACTTAACAGCATTTTCAAGCAAGTTGCCTATCGCATTTGATATATGAATCCTGTCTCCGTAAACAGTTATTTTGTCATCAAAAAGCGGTTCAATTACAATACTCTTATCCTTTCTCCCAAAATAGTGGTCAAGATACTGAGATATTGACTCCATTAAAGGGAAGTTCTCCATAATAAGGTTTACCTTATTTTTCTCAAGCTTATTTATGTCAAGTAACTTTTCAATAAGCTTATTAATATATATAACCTTATTTCTTGACAAATCCAGAAAATTATTAACCTCTGGCTTATCACTGTACATTTCTGCCATCTCAATAGAGGAGAGTGCACTTTGGAGAGGAGAGCGAAGCTCATGAGTAAAGAAGCTCGTCAGATTCTCCCTCAGCTGAGCCAAAGTAATCTGTCTTGATAGCATCTTAAACTGCAGAACAATTGCAACCACAATAAAAATAAGCAGGATCACGGATGCAGCACCTATCAGAAGGAAGTCTCCTTTATATACAATTAGAGGATAATAAACCTTAGCACTAAGTTTAATAGTTTTTGAAGCGTTTAAAAAATTCTCAATTTCAAAAAAACCGTAAGATGCATTATTAGAATAGAAATTGAATATTTTACTCCCATCTGAATTTTCGCTATCACTATATGATATTGTAAAATCGGTTGTATAACCCTTAGAAATTAATTCTTTATTTAGATAGAATGAAAGTGTATCAAGGTCTAGAGGTTGAATTTTTCTCAACAATTCTTGAAAAACTTGCTCCATTGAAAGTTTTAATGCAGACTTAGAACCAAAGTTGCTAGAATCAACTAAAAATCTTTGGTCAATATTACCTTCCTCCCTATTTTTTAATGAACTTGAATTTAAAACTTGGACATTAATAGAATTAATTAAAGAACTATTTCTCGCTCTTGAATCTAATTCATAAGTAATTGCACTAAATAAAGCCTGTTCCGTTTCAGTTCTGAATGAGATTCTTTCATTATTTATTACCTTATACAGCCATACAGACTGTACAACTAATAGGGAAAAAATTACTATAATTGACAATGTCAGGGCTTTACGTATCATGGCTCAAAAATTAAGGTAAAAGTAAGTAAAATGTAAGGAACCAGAAAGGATTTGGGAGATTTTACATATGATATTTGTATTGGAAACAAACTAAAAAAAACAATTGCTATGGAAACAAATGAAAATGTAATGACTCCTGAGGAGATGGCTCAACTTTGTGGTGGTATTCGCTATGACATTATCCTTGACAAAGATGGAAATGTTACAATAAGAGTTATCATTGACTAAATTTGTGTCCGAAATAATTAATGCATGAAATCATTCCCGTTCTTTTATCAGCATGACTCCATGGACTGCGGTCCAACCTGCTTGCGGATGGTTGCAATGCATTTTGGAAAACACTATTCGCTTGAAACCTTAAGAAAACGGTGCGAATTCTCCCGGCTTGGTGTCTCAATGCTTGGAATCAGCCAGGCTGCAGAGAGCATAGGACTAAAAAGTACAGGAGTAAAGATAACATTTGAGGATCTTAAGGAGTCAAATCTGCCCTGCATAATCCACTGGAATCAAAACCACTTTATGGTTGTCTATGGGTTTAAAGGGAGAGGAAAGAGATTAAAAGTGCTTGTAGCTGACCCCTCTGCCGGAGTCAATCAGTTTACTGAAAGAGAGTTCAGAAACGGATGGATAAGCACAATATCAAGGGGAAAGGAGCTCGGAGCGGCTTTGCTGCTTGAGCCTACGCCTGAATTCAGGCTTGCTCCCGGAGAGACCCTGAACAGAAACAAGTTCAGGTTTTTATTCTCTTATGTAAAACCGTATAGACAGCTAGCCACTCAGCTAATTATAGGTCTCGTGGCTGGTTCAATACTTCAGCTGATACTGCCATTCCTTACACAAAGCATAGTAGATATAGGGATAGGCACGCAGAATATCAGATTTATCTGGCTTGTTCTTATTGCCCAGCTTGCACTCACTCTGGGGATGGTATTTGTAGAGTTCATAAGAGGCTGGATTCTGCTTCATCTTGGTACCAGGGTCAATATCTCTTTAATATCAGATTTCCTTATAAAACTGATGAAGCTTCCAATAGGCTTTTTTGACACAAAAACAACAGGAGACCTATTACAGAGAATAAGCGACCATAAACGAATCCAAAACTTCCTGACCGGCTCCTCCCTTAACATTTTGTTCTCTATGATGAACATTATTGTATTTGGAGCGGTGTTACTCTTTTACAGCTTTACAATTTTTGCAGTATTTTTTGGCGCGTCGGCGTTATATATATTCTGGGTAAACCTCTTTATGAAGAAGAGGAGAGAGCTTGATCACAGGACTTTTGCACAGAATGCTGCTAATCAAAGCTCTCTTATTCAGCTAATAACTGGGATGCAGGAGATTAAACTAAACTCCTGTGAGAAGCAGAAGAGATGGGAGTGGGAAAGAATACAGGCTAAATTGTTCAATCTTAGTCTTAAAGGACTTGCACTCGGACAATATCAGGAGGCAGGCGGCACACTAATAAACCAGCTGAAGAATATTATTGTAACCTTTATTGCAGCCAAATCTGTAATATCCGGTGACCTCACACTAGGTATGATGCTTTCTGTACAATACATTATCGGCCAGTTGAATTCACCTGTTAATTTGATAATAGGATTTATTCAGCAGACACAGGATGCAAGAATAAGCCTTGAAAGGCTTGCAGAGATACACACTAAAAAAGATGAGGATGACCAGTCTCTTCCTTTGATAAACGAAATACCAAAAGATTGCGGAATAAGAATCTCCGACCTCTCATTCAAATATGAGGGGGCGGGATCTCCTACTGTACTGAATTCAATTAATTTAGAAATCCCTCACGGTAAAACTACCGCAATTGTGGGGGCAAGCGGAAGTGGTAAAACTACGCTTATTAAACTTATGCTTGGATTCTACCAACCGCTGATGGGAAAAATTGAGATTGGGAATTCACCTCTGACCTCCTTCAGCATGAAAGAGTGGCGCAGATCCTGCGGAGTGGTCATGCAGGAGGGATTTATTTTTTCAGACACCATAGCAAACAACATAGCCCCCGGAGATGAACATATTGACAAGGCAGGGCTCTATAAGGCTGTTTCCATAGCAAATATCAGTTCCTTCATAGAGCACCTGCCATTGGGTTACAATACTAAAATCGGTCAGGAGGGCTACGGCATGAGTCAGGGACAGAAGCAGAGAATGCTTATAGCAAGAGCTGTTTACAAGGATCCGCAGTTTCTGTTCTTTGACGAGGCCACCAATGCACTTGATGCAAACAACGAGAAGGTCATCATGGAGAATCTCGCAGAGTTCTTTAAGGGGAGGACCGTAGTAGTGGTAGCGCACAGACTCAGCACTGTGCGGAATGCAGACAACATCGTAGTCCTGGACAGGGGACGGATTATTGAGCAAGGCACGCATGACGAGCTCACAGAAAAGAGAGGAGAGTATTACAGGCTGGTGAAAAACCAGCTGGAACTGGGAAACTGATGGAGAATAAACCAAACATTGAACTTAGGTCGGATGAGGTAAACGACATTCTGAAGAGACCGCCTGCATGGATAATCAGATGGGGAATTACCGTCACAATGATAATACTTGCCATGCTTATAGCCGGTAGCATTATCTTCAGATACCCCGACAAAATTACTGCACCAATAGTCATCTCTTCTGAAAACATGCCCGTGAGGATTATGTCCAGAAGTAACGGAAGGCTCACTACATTCAATGTAAGAGACAATGAAAACGTCAAGGAGGGTCAGGTACTGGCAGTTGTTGAGAACACAACAAATCTTGACCATTATTACATTGCAGGAAAAATCTGCGACTCTTTATCAAAACTGCTCTCATCCGGAGAGGTTAATGCAATTGATGTTCCCCTTCCTTCAAGCTTAAGGCTGGGGGAGCTACAGGAGAGCTACTCATCTCTTTCCCAAAGTCTGAATGAATACAAGACATTTGTTTCCAACAATTATCACAGAAGGAAGATTGAGAAAATCAAAAATCAGGTCGGATATCAGAGATTGCAAATTGAGACAGCCGTAAGGCAACTCTCCATCTCCACCCAGGAGAGTTTAATTGCAACCAATTCGTGGCAAAGGGATTCACTGCTCTTTGTTAAAGGGGCCCTCTCCTCCTCTGATATGGAGCAGAGCAAAAGGGAATGGCTTACTGCCATGCAACAAAAAGAGGTTCAAAGAGGCAGCCTTAACTCTTTAAGAATATCAATGGAGGAGGCCGAGCGCACAATATTTGATATTGAAGAGGAGAGGTATAAGCTGACTCAGGAGTTCAACAGAGTAATCAAAAGTAAGCTTGATAATCTCAGAGCCTCAATGGCTGCCTGGGAGAGAAGCTATCTTTTGAAAAGTCCTGTTAATGGAAGAGTTTCACTTGCAAAATACTGGGATGTAAACCAAAATGTACACACCGGTGACATTATTGCCACAATAATACCGGATGGGGAGGCAAAAATTATTGGAAAGATATTTATACCTGTTAGCGGAGCCGGCAAGGTAAAAAGCGGACAGAGAGTTAATGTAAAAATTGACAACTATCCATTTCTGGAGTATGGAATGCTGACAGATACCGTTGAGAGAATATCAGAGGTGCCGGCACTTATTGATAACAAGAATGTGTATGTTGTGACGGTACATTTTCCAAGAAGATTGGTTACAGGATACAGAATTGAGATTCCGGGAAGCGAGGAGATGAGCGGTATAGCTGAGATTATTACAAATGATGTGAGTATTCTTAAAAGGATTATCTATCCGTTCCGACATCTGGCTGAAAGAATCACTCGTTCATAAAAAGATCCTCATTAATTCTCTCTATATACATTTTAGCCCTCTCCCTTAATATAACCTCCTCTGCAGAGAGGGCATGTCCTTTAGGCTCAATTGCCGATAAATATCTCTCTAAAAGCTTTTTAGCTTCAGTTAAATTACCTTTGTCCTTCAATCCGCCTCTAACCATAGCCATTTGAAAAAGAAGCTTACTGTCAGATGGGTTGTACTTGTATGCAAGAGAGAATGATTCAAGTGCTGTTTGATTTTGTTCAAGTGCGGAGTAGGCTATACCAAGCTGGTTGTGTAGTTTATGCAAAAGTGACGGATCCGGCTGCAGAATAGAAAGAATTGAGTTGAATATCTCAACAGCCTCTTTAGCTTCACCCTTATGGCTTAATGATGAACCTAGGTAAAAGAGTGCCTCAGTATCTGTTGAATCTGTTACCAGAGTCTTTCTTAAAAGAGGGACAGCCTTATCAAATTCTCCAAGGAAAAAATTGCATGCTCCCAACATCTTCAACGTTGAAGAGGTTGAGTCCCCCTGCTCTGCTAAATAATTGAAATGGGTTAATGCCTGCTTATATTCATCCAGTCTGTAATGTGTAAGGCCCAGCTGTTTTCTTAGAGGCACATATGAGGAGTCAAGTTCTACGCCTCTTGAGGCATAGATTTTTGCCGAGCTGAAATCCTTGTTAATATATGCTATCTGGCTCAAATACAATTTTGTAACAAGGCTTTTACCATATATAAAGTCTGCAACCTTATAGTAAACCTCCGCACTATCTCTCTTTCCCAGGGTCCAGTAACAATCGGCAAGACTCTTAACTGTATTGAAATTTGAGCTCTTCATACTTATCAGAAGCTTATATAAATTAGCAGCCTCTCTTGTCTGTTGCTGAGCCTGAAGAGAGAGGGCCAGTTTTGATATAACTCTGGTATTTGTTGTGTCATCTTTGTAAATATTTCTGAGAAGTCTCACCGAAACTCCATGCTCCCCAAGTGAAGAGTACATATCAGAAGCAAGCTCTTTGGCCCGTGAATTCATAGAATCCAATTTAAGCACACTGTTGTAGTGCCCCAAAGCCTTAGAAAAATCAAAATTTGATCTGGCCTCATCCCCCATTTGCATTAATTGAGCAATATTTGAGGCAATAGTATCGGCCCTTTGTTGAGAATAGACAGAGCCATTAATAATGAAAAAGATAGCTAAAAATAAGGATCTCTTCATAATGGTAAGTTTTTAATAAGTTTTTAAGCAACAAATAACACGCCAGTTAAGTGAAAATTAAGTAAATAATTAAAAAAAAGGGCAGCCTTCCGGCTGCCCTGCGAATTAACTTAAACTAAAACTATTTTTTAGGACTTTTATCAGGAAATGGAGGAATTGTTGCCGGCAGATATTTGTACTCTTTCATCTGCTGCTTAACAATCTCAATAGCTTTGTTAAGCTGCTCATCTTCACCCATAAACTCTTTATACGGATCATTAAATATATCAATATCAGGAGCTACACCAGTGCCCTCAATTATCCAGCCGCTTCCATCGGCAGCAAAAGGAGCATATGAAGGGGTGACAATAGAACCACCGTCAACAACAGGAACAGATCCGCTGTACCCTACAACTCCGCCCCATGTGCGTCTTCCAATAACTGTTCCAAGCTTATTATGCTTAAATCTGTATGGGAATAGGTCTCCGTCTGAAGCCGAATACTCATTTACCAGAAGTACCTTTGGCCCCTGGAAAGTTCCCACAGGGTTTACTATTCCCTCTTTCTGATTTGTGTGCATTGAGAAATAGGTGATTGTCCTCTGTAGTCGCTCAGTAATCATAGGGGAGACATTTCCCCCTCCGTTTCCTCTGTCGTCAATTACAAGAGCCTTTTTGGAAAGCTGAGGATAGTAGTGCTTAACAAATTCATTAAGGCCGGGAACACCCATATCAGGAATATGGATATATCCAACCTCACCGTTTGTCGCTTCGTTCACCTTTCTGATATTGTTCTGTACCCAGCTGAAGTACCTTAGACCTGACTCATCTGCAATCGGTTCAACAAGTATCTTTCTTGCTCCGGATGCATCAGGTTTGCTATTTATCTCTATTTCAATTATTGAATTTGCCGTACCTGCCAGATATTCAAAAATATCATTTGTCTCTTTCAGCGATCTTCCATTTACAGAAATTATGAAATCTCCCTCCTTAACGCCAAGTCCCGGCATTGTAAGCGGAGAGCGGGTCTCTTTGCTCCAGTTTGCTCCCTCAATAATCTTCTCAATCTTAAAGTATCCGGATTTATCTCTAGAAAACTCAGCTCCCAATAGACCCATCTGAACCCTTGGAGCCTGAGGGTGTTCACCGTTCTGGGAGTATGCGTGCCCTACATTAAGTTCTCCTATCATCTCTCCGATAATATAAGCCAGATCAGACCTGTGGTTGATATGCGGAACTAGTTGTGCATATCTTTTCTGAATCTTATTCCAGTCAACACCATGCATGTTTTTTGCATAGAAATAGTCTCTCATCTGCCTCCAGCTCTCATTGTAGATTTGCATCCACTCCTTCTTATAGTCAACAAGTTTCTTTACACCAGACAGTGAAATTGGAGCTGATACTGTAACAGCAGCCTTAGGAATATCAACTACCTGCATATTTCTACCAGATATTGCCAGAGCCTTTTTATAGCCGGCAGAGAAGATTAGGTTTGCCTTAAGCTCTACCTCTTTCTTGCTATCAAGGTCGTACATCTTCATGCCACCCCTTGTACTGTAATATACATTGTTTCCTATCATGTGAATATTTCCGTAGAATCCAGCAACAACAGGCAGTTCAACAACTCTTGATTTAAGATTTGTGAAATCGTACTGAATATCACTCTTTGGAGGTTCCGGTTTCTTAGGATCTGCCGTTGCTTTTGAGACTGTTACAGCTACAGTGTCGTTTTTAGGAGCAAATGGATTCACAGCATCCGTTGCAAGGGGTATCATATATACTTTATTCATATTAGTATATACATGGTTCCACTCTGTCTGTCCGTATGTAGGGCTGAATGTCCTTGCAGATGAGAATAGAAGGTATTTGCCGTCTTTGCTGAAATTGCCTGAAGAGGAGTTGTACCACTCATCGGTAATCTGATGCTTCTCGCCGCTTTGCACATTGTAAAGCATGATGAAATTAACATCTTTACCCGGGCGGGTATAAACAAGATATTTGCTGTCTGGCGACCAGTTATAGTCATTAATAGGACTAATCTCTGATTTCTCTACAACAATATTTTTACCTGTAGCCACATTTAATATGTTCAATGTGTTCATCTTTTCGCTCCAAACAATTTGTTTGGCGTCAGGAGACCACTCAAATCCAAGTATATGTGTTTTAACATTTGTCAGCCTCTTTTCAACACCTTTTGAGTCAACATACCAAATATTAAATTCACCGTCTTTGTCGGATACATAGGCATAGCCATTGCCATCAGGAGACCAGTCTGCAATTTTATCGTTGGCATCAGATGAGTTGGTCAGGTTATATGTTATGCCACTCTTTGCTGGTATTGAAAAGATATCGCCTCTTGCGACTCCCAGTATTCTCTCTCCGTTTGGAGATACCGACATTGATCTTATGCTGTTTGAAAGATCCTTCCACTCAGGACGAGACCAGGCAATATCATTGTATATTTTAATGTTTAATCTCTCCCACTTTCCGGTATTCATATCCAGTTTGTGGATATATCCACCGTTCTCATAGACAATATAGTTATCACCGGCAGACGGGAACTTCACATCATACTCCTTGTAGTTTGTAATCTGTTTTGTATTTCCGGATTTTACATCATATTCGTAGATATTCATATAGCTGTCTCTGTCAGAAGCGTAAAAAACTTTTGCTCCGTCAGGCGACCACATAGGGAATATATCCTGATTTACATTATCCGTAATCTTTTTTGATATTTTTGTCTGGAAGTTAAAAATTCTAATGTCATCTGCCATACCTCCCTCATATCTCTTCCATGAGCGAAACTCTCTGAAAATATAGTTATATGCTAACTCTTTTCCATCAGGTGAGTAGTTGGCGAAACCTCCGTTTTTCAGAGGAACCCTCTCTGAGAGTCCACCCTCAACAGGAACTGTCATCAGCTGACCGGTAAAATCGTTAAATGTATAACCCCTTGTTCTGTATAGTATTCTTTTGCCGTCAGGTGTCCAATCCATAACTATATTGTTTGGACCCATTCGGTCTCCAATATCGTCTCTGCCCAAAGTGGCAGTGAAGGTTATCCTTTTCGGTTCTCCACCCTCTGTTGGAATCACATAAACCTCAGTATTTCCGTCATACTGTCCTGTAAAGGCAATCATTTTGCCGTCAGGGGAAAATTTTGGAAACATCTCATACCCTATTGAGGAAGTCAGCCTCCTGGCAACTCCCCCCTGAGAAGAGGTTAAATAGAGGTCTCCTGCATATGAAAAAACAACTTTATCTCCCTTTATATCAGGGAATCTAAGTAATCTTGCCTCATTAGCCTCGGCAGCAGTTACTGACTCAGCATAAAGAGAGGATATTGCAACCACTGCGATTGCAAAAAGCATTCTTTTTAAGTTTCTCATAAAAATTAAGTGTTAAATGTATATTTGACATATTATAGACGAATAAGTTTAATTCAAATTGCAAATAATGATTTTTTATTTACTTTTGCAATCCGTTTTAGCAATTTCATTGCCCAGATGGCGAAATTGGTAGACGCGCTGGTTTCAGGGACCAGTGACCGAAAGGTTGTGCAGGTTCGAGTCCTGTTCTGGGCACAATAAAAGACGATTATGAGAATAGTCGTCTTTTTTTATTACATTTGGTAGTGAAATCAATAAAACTATCCGTAATGAAAAAGATATCTCTTTTCTCGGGTAAAGCTCTGGCAGCATCGTTTACTATGGCTTTGCTGATATTGTTGAGCATAAATGCAGTTTTAAGCGGAGAGCAGTCTCCCAAGCCTATTCCGGACAATGTTCTTAAAATACTTGACAACTCTTGCGGAAAATGCCACAATCAGGGAGGTAGCGGTGCTGCACTTGCAAATCTCAACCTTACAAAGTGGGACAATTACGACGCCGTAAAACAGGGGAAAAAAGCCGAGGCTATTTGCAGAACAATAACAACAGGCAAAATGCCGCCAAAATCATTTATCAAGAAAAACCCCCAAGCTATTGTAAGTGAAGAGCAAAGGGCAATTATTTGCAATTGGAGCAAACAGTAGATAATCAATTTTAATAAGTCACTCTCCGGTTACAATGTTCTCAACCAGCTTCATAAATGCATCATATATTGGCTGGCTTGATGTTAGCTCACCCATTCTTCCCGAATCACAACTCTCACCAACCTTTTCATTAACAGGGATTTGAGCAAGTAATGGTATATCAAACTCGCTCGCCAGTTTTTCGCCCCCTCCTTTACCAAAGAGGAAGTACTTCTCATCTGGATGCTGAGATGGAGTAAACCATGACATATTTTCTACAACACCCATTACCGGTATTCCTATCTGAGGGTTTTTATACATTGCTATTGCCTTTTCAACATCATCCATTGCCATCTCCTGAGGCGTGGTAACAAATATTACTCCATCGGCCGCTATATTCTGGAGGATGGTAATATGTATATCTCCTGTTCCCGGAGGAGTATCAATTATTAAGTAATCCAGATCTCCCCAGAGAGTATCGTTCAATAGCTGAGATAATCCGCTTGATGCCTTAGGGCCTCTCCATATAACCGGCTCTTTTGTATCTAATAAAAAGCCTATTGACATAAGTTTTATCCCAAAATTAATAAACGGGACCAGATAGCTCTTTCCCTCCTTATCCACAACAAATGGCCTCTTCCCCTTGAGATTGAACAGAAGTGGGATTGAGGGGCCATAAATATCGGCATCCAGTAAGCCTACCGAGTGCCCCTCAGATGCCAGACTCATAGCAAGTCCGGCTGCAACTGTTGATTTACCTACGCCACCTTTACCGGAGGCCACTACTACTATTTTTTTAATTCCTGATGGCTTGTTCTTTAAAAATTGTTCCTGATTTTCCATATATCTATTTAGTTATATTTTCCCATATTTTTACTATCTCCTTACTTACATTAGAGAGAGGATTCCACTCAACTATTGACTTACTGTTTATCATTGCCTCAACAACCTCTGGATTGAAAGGAATTTTCCCTTCAATACCTACCCCCTTTGAATTACAAAAGTCTATTATCCTTTCAGTTAGTTCAGGAGAGAGGTCGTGTTTATTTATTGCAACACCCTTTTCAAGAGAGAAGCCCTCAAGAAGTTGCAGTGTTCTCTCCAGATCGCTCAAAGCCGACATTGAAGGCTCTGTTACTATCAGAACATAGTTTACCCCGGAAATTGAAGATATTACTGCGCATCCTATTCCGGGAGGAGAGTCTATCAAAATTGTATCTATCTGTTCCTGGCCGGCAATTTCACGACATCTGTTCCTAACCATTGCAACCAGTTTTCCTGAATTCTCTTCACCGGGCTCAAGCCTTCCATATACCATCTTGCCGTTCCTGAAATTTCCAGAATGCATCCTGCTTTTATCACTCTTCTCCATAGAGATGGCTTTTACCGGACAAACTCTTTCACACAATTTGCATCCGTCACAGGAGATTTCATCAATTGAGTATTTCCCCTCAGAAAAAGTAATTACATCAAATCTGCAGTAATCCTGACACACACCGCAATTTTTACATATTTGATGATCTATTTTCGCTTTTTCACCTGAAATATAGACCTCAGTAAATTCTATCTCAGGCTCCATTATTATATGGAGATTTGCGGCATCAACATCGCAATCTGCAAGAACTACCCGGTTTTCAGAAATTGTTGCAAATGCCGCGGTAATGCTGCTCTTACCGGTTCCACCTTTGCCACTGATGACAGCCAGTTCATTAATCATATTGCAATCCCTCCAATCTTATCCGTTAATTTTCTTGCCAGAGAGGAGAATTTAGCTGCAAGTAGTGGTCTGCCCGAAACAGCCAGCTTACCTTTTGAATAAGCAGAGGCTATCTCTTTATCAAAGGGGATCTCCATTATTAGTTCTATGTTCTCTCTCTTCAGATAGTCATGAAGAACTCTGTTTCCAAGTCCGGCCCGGTTGATGATTACTGAGAAGGGCCTCCCCATCTTCTGTAAAATTTCAACAGATAATTTCAAGTCATTTAAACCAAAAGGTGTAGGTTCAGTTACCAGAATAACATAATCTGACGCATTTACTGTATGGATGAATGGGCATGATGTACCCGGAGGAGAGTCAAATATCGCCAAATCTGCATATGTTGAATTAATTGCCCTTTTTAATACAGGAACCGGGGTGTATACTCCCACCTTTAAACGCCCCTCAACTATTTTGCACCCACTATTGTCAGAAAAATTTATAACCTCTCCCAGGAGCATCTCCTTTTCTGTTATAGCACCATTTTCACAAGCAACAGAGCATGCTCCGCATCCGTGGCACAACTCCTCCATAACTCTTGATAATCCTCTCTCTTTAATAATTAAGATTGCATTATATGCGCACCAATCCTGGCATTTACCGCAAAAAAGACATTTTGAGGAATCAATCTGAGGGACCTTTTGGGTGACCTGCTTACTCTCTTTTAGTTCAGTCTTAAAAAAAGATGCTGCATTTGGCTCTTCAGCGTCGCAGTCAGTTAAAACAGCATTAATCCCATACTCAATAAAGGTCTGATACAGATTGGTGGAGACAAACGTCTTACCGGTTCCTCCTTTACCGTTTGCGACTGCTATTTTAAACATGATTAATGATCACATTTATTAGCTCCTGTCTCAAGAACCCCGTTCAGACACTCCTCCACTAGCTCCCTTGCCGATTTTTGAGGGGCTCCCAAATGAATTTTTATCCCGTTTTGCACAAGTATTGACTGAGCGTGCTGACCCATACCACCTGCAATAATATCGGTTGTGCCTTCGTCATGCAACCACAAAGGCAGGACACCAGGCTCATGAGGAGGCGGAGTAGCCAAACTCTCTGATAAAATTGTATCATCATTCGTGTTAATAAATGCAAATTGAGTGCAATGTCCGAAATGGGAACATAAAACTCCGTTTTCCAACGGAATGGCAAATCTCCTCTTCATATTTTCTCTTATTTTTTATTTTTTATCAATCCAATTATCTCTCCCACACTCTTCTCCTCTTTTATCATTATAAGATGCATTCCCAGGCTGTCAAAAATGCTCTTTACCTTGTTTCCAAATTCACCTGAGATTATCTTTTCAACACCCTTAGATGCGACAAGTCTTGCCGATGCTACCCCTGCACCCTCTACACTCTCTGCATTTTCGTTTGGAATAAACTCTACAGAACCTGTCTGTTCATCAAAAATCACAAAATATGAACACCTCCCAAATCTTCTGTCCATAGGTGAATCAAGGGTGTTACCCGTTGATGTTATTGCTGTTTTCATTGTATTTAGATATTTTATTTGATCCGCAGAGAGTACACACCTCTGCCGGTATCTGTTTGTCAGAATGGTTAAAAAGGCAATTGCAGCCGGCACATTTATACCAGCTGCTGTCAAAATAGACCTTGCCCCCTTCAAAAACTATCGGTCTGGCCTCAACAAAGGCTAACGCAATCTTTCGGCGGGCACTCTCATAAATTCTTGCAAATGTTGATCTGGAGACACCCATTTCACGGGCAGCAGCTACCTGTCCGAATAGAAGGTGGTCACTAAGTCTTATTGATTCATACTCTTCAAGGTTAAGAACAACTGCATGTTCCTCTCCTGATTGTCCGATAGCTCTGTACCCCTTGAATGCCGGGGGATTAAGCATTTTTCTGATTAGTTTTGGTCTTGGCATATAATGAGCATTTGTCCACTACAAATATAATGGACATATGCTCATTTCAAAAATTTTTTAACCAGGAATTGAAAAAAAGAATGAACTGCCAACATTTGGCTCTGATTCAAGCCATATCTCTCCCTCTAATTTATCAACGTAACTCTTTACAATTGAAAGACCTAGCCCTGAACCCTCAATACTTCTTATATGCTCAAGATTTGCCTGTACAAATCTGTCAAAAATTGCGGCTTGCCTTACCTTTTCAATTCCTAACCCTGAATCTTTTACGGAAAAAACAACTTTTCCGCTCTCTCCGTAGTGACAGCCAACCTTGACAAATCCCCTCTCTGTGTATTTAATTGCGTTGTTGATCAGATTTGTAAGGATTCCTTCCAGCAGATATTTATCGGTATTTATTATTTGAGAGCTTTCATCAAGCTGAATGTCAATTTTAAATTCCAGCCTCTTTTTAAATGCCTTAAGCTGGAAGAAATTGAACAGATAATTCATCAATTCTGGTATGTCAACACTCTCTCTCTTAACCGGAAGCAATCCGGATTCAATTTTTGATACCTCAATAATATTGTTTATTGTTGTGAGCAGCCTCTCCGCACTCTCCATTGTAAGATCAAGATAGGTTCTCCTCTCTTCATCCTCGCAGTCATCGTCAGAGAGAAGCTGGACAAAACCCATAATCCCATTAAGAGGGGTTCTGATTTCATGACTCATATTGGCCAGGAAGGCCGACTTCAACCTCTCCCCCTCCTCTGCCTTAAGTTTTGCCTCTATCAACTTCTCAATCATTGACATTTTATGAAGCACCAGGCCAAGCTCGTGGGCGACCATCTCAAGCAACTGAATGCTTGCATCGTCATATGCACCCGGATCTGTATAGCTTTGTACTACAACTACCCCAAGCCGCTCTCCCTCAACTATTAAAGGGACTCCAAGCCAGCACTCCGCAGGGGTTCCGAAATTGAAGTTCATCCTCTTTGCATGCTCTTCCGACTCCGCCTTTAGGAATAGCTTTGGTTTCCCCTCCTTTATAACTATTCCCGAAAGAGAGTCTTCGGCCTTCCACTCGGTAAAATAGTCTTTTTCATCTATATAGACCAGCTTCTTCATCATATCGCTCTCCTTATCATAGAGGGCTACAAAGAAGTTTGTTGTATCAATTACCCTGCTAAGTTCCTCTCTCACACCGGTTAAATACTCTTCAATACTGTCTGAGGAGAGAGAAGATTTTGTAATGTTGTAAAGCACATCCCTGAACATCTCCACTCTTCTTTTTGATGAGATATCTGTATCTGAACCTCTGAAACCTATTGTATTTCCTTCCGGGCCATATAGGGGATATGCATTTGATGCAACATAGATTATTTTCCCGCTTTTTGTTTCAATAGGATTTTCAAAACTCTCAATAGTTGCCCCCTCTTTGATTGAAGTTAGAGCAAACTCTTTTATTTTTTCTCTCTCTGAGACAGGTGCTAAATCATATACATGCTTTCTTCCTACCAGTTCATCAGGCTTATATCCAATAATCGCCTCTGAATTGTCACTTATGTATGTGTAAAGTCCGTTTATATCAACCTCCCACCCCACAGTTTTGCTGTCAAAAGCGAGCTGGCGGTATCTGGTCTCGGCTTCAAGAAGAGCATCTTTTATATTTACAAGTTCAGTAATAAATTCAGTATATATAATTATCCCTCCAATCATCTCAAACGAGTTGTACCAAGGTCTGCACTCCCATCTCATCACCTCAGATGTGCCGTCAGGCCATACAAAGAAGTCATAATCATCCCTTAGCACCGCTCCTTTCAATGCGTTATTGTGAATATCTTTCCATTTATCATGGAGAGTACCGAATGCGTCGTACATATTCCGGCCATAAAGATTATAGGCTGGAAGTCTGAAATCCTCAATGAATTTATCACTTGCAAAAATGAAGTTCAAGTTGTTATCCAGCACACAAACGGCAGAATAATCGTTTTTAAGGATGTAGTTCATCAACTCCTGATTGTGCCTGTTGAGCTCTTCACTCCTCTTAACATCAGTAATATCAATTACTGTTGCTATATAGAAAAGTGGCTCTCCGGCAGAATCCCGGTGAAGATTGACATTCACATCTGCCCAAAAGAGTTCTCCACCCTTTTTAACAAACTGCTTCTCTGACCTGAAAGAGTTTTGGTCAGAATAGTTTATCTGGTCCCGTATAAAGAGATCCTTCCACTCCTCATCCCGTTTATCCTCTTTAGAATAACCGAGCATGCTGTAAAAGGCTTGATTGGCTTTAACTGAGCCATCTCTTCTTATAATTACCATTCCGGCATTTGAAGTTTCTAGCAGAGCGAGAAAAAGTTCTCTCAGTTCAGCAGGATTCTCAAATGAAATCATAATGCAAAATATTTCTACCCAAAGATAGAAATTATTATCTTTAAACATGGACAAGAAATTCTCTCCATACTTTCAAGAGCTTCTAAGCAATATTATTAAGCACGCCAACAGCTCAATTGCCATCCACGACCGGCAGATGAATTATCTTTTTGTTAGCGAAAAGTACATCCAGGAGTACAAAATTTCCAATCTGGATGTTATTGGAAAAAATCATTACGAAGTATTTCCGGACTTACCCCAAAAGTGGAGAGAAGCACATAAGAGGGCGTTAAAAGGGGAGATTGTAACCGGAGATTCAGATAAATATATTAGGGAGGACGGGACAGAGGAGTGGACTGACTGGGAGTGTCGGCCATGGTATGACGAAGATGGGTCAATAGGTGGCATAATTGTATACACTGCCATGACAACAAGGCTCAAGAAGATCCAGAACCTACTGATGGAGAGCGAAGCTTTATCAAAAAAAATGGCTGAAGACTGGGATAAAACATTCCATGCTATGAGGGATGGTGTTGCTCTGCTTGATGACAATCACCATATTATCAGAGCCAATAAGGCATTTTTAACAGCAGTAGGGAGAGAGGATATCAGCTTTATGAGTGATGAGTGCTTCTATAAAGAAGAGGGTAAAATTTTACCGGATAAATTGTGTCCGTATCACAGAATGAAGATAAGTAAACGCCGTGAAACTGCAGAGACTGAAATTAACGGAAGGATATTTGAGATAGTAATAGACCCTTTATTTGAGGAGAACGGAGAGGTTAAAGGGGCAGTTCAGATACTCTCTGATATTACTGAGAAGAAGAGATCTGAGAGGGTTCAACAGGTGCTGTACAATATTGCTAAGGCTTCTATTACATACTCAACAATTGAGGCTCTTCTGAAATATGTGCAGATAGAGCTCAATAGGATATTGGAGGCTGAGAATTTTTTTGTGGCAATGTACAACAGAGAGAGAGATACCATTGTAAAGATTGTTTTCAGTGATGAAAAGGAGGAGCGAAGAGAGAGAGATGCAAAGCCGACTCTTTCCGGATTGGTTATTAAAATGAAAAGACCTCTTCTTCTTACAATGGATGAGGCAAGAGAAATTGCTGCAAAGAATGGCATGGATATTTCAAAAGCGGGCCACCCTTGTGAAAAATGGCTTGGGGTGCCTTTGCTTATTGACGGAGAGGTGATTGGGGTTATGGTTGTTCAGAGCTATGTCAATCCAAATGCTTATCAGGAGAGAGATGTGAAGATTATGGAGCTTATTGCTCATGAGCTTGCATTGACTATTCAGAGGATGGATATTGTTAACAACCTTATTGATGCAAAGGATAGAGCTGAGGAGAGCGACAGGTTAAAATCGGCCTTCCTTGCCAATATGAGCCATGAGATAAGGACACCCTTAAATGGGATAATGGGTTTTATCCAGGTTCTTAAGGAGGAGCAATACTCAGAAGAGGAGAAACAGATGTACTTTAAACAGATAGAGAAGAGCTCCGAAAGACTTCTTTGCACTATAAACAACATCATAGACATTTCTAAAATTGACACCGGTCAGATAAGGGTGGTAAAGAGCAGAACAGACCTTAACGATGTAATAGCAACTCAGTTTGCTCTTCATAAAAAGGCCGTTGAGGATGTCGGTTTAAAATTAGTAATGAGGATTGAGAGCAGTCATCCTCAAATTATCGTGGAGACAGACCAGCTTCTTGTGGAGAGAATACTGGCAATTCTTATCAGCAATGCTATCAAATTCACTCAGCAGGGGCGGATAGAGATAGGATGCAAATTGGTTAATAACAGGGCGGAAGTCTATGTCTCCGACACAGGAATCGGTATCCCGAAAGAGAGACAAAATGCCATTTTTGAGAGATTCGTACAGGCAAACCTTGATTATAAAAGGACTCAGGAGGGTTCCGGTTTGGGGCTTACTATAGTAAAAGCTTATGTTCTGGCACTTGGAGGAGAGATTAAAGTAGAGTCAGAGCCCGGCATAGGGAGTAAGTTTACATTCATTTTTTAAAAATCTCAACCGAACGTCCGGACTATACTTGCCCGGTTGCACCCCACCAGCCCGGTGTCACCCCAGGGGTAAAGTGTCAAAAGGCTAACAATCAAGAATTTAAACTAATAAATCTATTTCTATATGAAGTTGAATATCAGCAAATTGACACTTTACCCCTGGGGTGACACCCGCACCAGCACCCGGTACTCAGGTTTGGGGTTGAGTTTGGGTATGGGTTACGGTTTTGGCTTGGTACTTTGTTTCTGTTTTTTGGGGACATTGGCCAGTTACGGACAGAGCCTGAGAGAGTGGTCAATTGAGGAGCTGCAGTTAAGCGCAGAACGGAATTACCCGCTTGTAAAGCAGTATGATCTTATTGAACAGAGCAGGGATTTTTCGGTGTCAAATGCCTCCAAAGGTTATTTACCTCATATTTCACTAAGCGGAAGGGTAAGTTTCCAGTCGGATGTTACTCAGTTGCCGACAGCGATGCCCGGTATAACACCAATGAACAAGGATCAGTATCAGGCCCTGCTGGAGATCAACCAGACTATATGGGACGGAGGTGCAATAGAGTCACAGAAAAAAATTGCAAGGGCGACATCTGAGACAGAGATGAAAAAGACAACAGCAGATCTGTATGCAATCAGAGAGAGGGTGAATCAGCTATTTTTCGGGATATTGCTCTATGAGGAGCAAATAAAACAGACAGAAATTTTAACAGATGAGTTAAATAACAATTTGAAGAGGGTTGTAGCATTTGTTGAGAATGGAATCGCTTTAAAATCAGATGTAGATGCCATAAAGGTTGAGATACTCAAGGCCTCTCAGAGAATGGAGGAGTTGAAAATGGCCGAAAGAACCTACAGAGAGATGCTGGGAGCACTTACCGGTATTGAGAGTGTAAGGAGTGACTCATTTAAGAGGCCTGTCGGTGATTTGATAAGTAGTGAAAACAGAAGACCTGAACTGGAGTATTTTAAATCTCAGCTTAACCTTATAAAAAGTCAGGAGAGCAGTATAAAAGCGACGACAATGCCTCGGCTTAACCTGTTTTTACAGGGAGGCTACGGTAACCCCGGTCTCAATATGCTTAAAAACGAGTTTTCAGCATACTATATTGGAGGGGTAAGGCTTGTTTGGAATATAGGTGCACTCTATACGAGGGGTAACTCTCTGAAGAGACTTGAGGCTGGCAGGGAGAGCATCATGGTTCAGCGGGAAACATTCCTATTCAATAGCTCTCTCGCCGAGAGACAGCAGCTTAACGAGATTACTAAACTGAATAATTTGCTTAAGGCCGATGATGAGATTATTACTCTGAGAGAGAGCATAAAGAGGTCGGCAGAGATGAGAGTACAGGAGGGGACAATGTCGGTATCTGACCTGATAAGGGAGATAAATGCGCTCAATCTGGCCCGACAGGAGAGGGCAACACATGAAATCATGCATCAAATGGCAATTTACTCATTCAAATATCTGATAAACAATTAAATATATGAAATACAATTTTGCATTCAGAGAACTTTCTATACTTTCGCTTATCCTGATATCCTTTGCATGTGGCAGAGATTCGGGGATTTATGACGCCTCCGGTTCGTTTGAGGCTACTGAGATAATAGTCTCCTCAGAGGTTGGAGGGAAAATTCTGGAGTTAAATATAAACGAGGGTGATTTAGTTGAGGGCGGCACGGTGCTTGGTCAGATAGATACCGTACAGCTTTGGTTAAAAAAGAGGCAAATTCTTGCTACAGTGCGGGCACTTGAAGCGCGCCGCCCTCAGGTGGGCAAGCAGATAGCAGCCATTGAGGAGCAGATATCTATTCAGACTACTGAAAAAGAGCGGGTTGAGCGTCTTCTTAAGGCTGGTGCTGCAACAGGAAAACAGCTTGATGACATTAATGCCTCTTTATCAATTCTTAATAAACAGTTGGATGCTCAGCGCTCCTCTCTGACCAACACATCGGGTGGGATAACTGAAGATGCGGCTGCACTTATGATTCAGGTAGAGCAAATAAATGACCAACTGCAAAGGAGTCGCATAACCTCCCCTATCCGGGGAGTCATTCTGGCTAAATATGCGGAGGTCGGTGAGGTTACGGGAGCAGGAAGACCCATCTTTAAAGTTGCCGATATAGAGCATATGATTCTTAAGGCTTACATAACATCCGACATCCTTACCATGGTTAAGCTGGGGCAAACAGTAAAGATCTTTGCCGACTTTGGAGCGGATAGCAGCCGTGAGTATGAGGGGAGAATAGTCTGGATGTCTGACAAAGCCGAATTCACCCCAAAAACTATTCAGACCAGGAGCGAAAGGGACAATCTGGTTTATGCTGTTAAAATTGCTGTTACAAATGATGGTTTTCTCAAGTTAGGTATGTATGGGGGAGTTAAACTTTAAAGCTGTTAATGTTAAGTCACTTGCAAAAAACTTTGGCAAGGTGAAGCAGGGGGGCGGCGGCTCCGGAGGAGGAGTCGCCGCCTTGGGGGGGCTCTCGTTTGAGGTTGATAGGGGTGAGATTTTTGGGGTAATCGGGCCGGATGGTGCGGGGAAGACAACTCTTTTCAGGATACTTACCACTCTGTTGCTACCAGATAGTGGCGAGGCAAGGGTTATGGGATTTGACACTGTTAAGGATTACAGGGAGATCAGAAAAATTGCAGGATATATGCCCGGGCGGTTCTCTCTATATCAAGATCTTACAGTTGAGGAAAACCTTAAAATCTTTGCAACTCTGTTCAACACAACAATTGAGGAGAATTATCACTTGATCACGGATATATACGGACATCTTGAGCCCTTTAAAAAAAGGAGAGCGGGAGCACTCTCCGGGGGGATGAAGCAGAAGCTGGCTCTGAGTTGCGCACTTATCCACAAACCTGAGGTACTCTTTCTTGATGAGCCAACAACGGGTATAGATCCTGTCTCAAGAAAGGAGCTGTGGGAGATGCTCGGAAGGCTAAAGAAGCAGGGTATTACAATTATAGTCTCTACACCCTATATGGACGAGGCCTCACTGTGCGACAGAATAGCACTGATGCAGGATGGAAAATTCCTCAGATGCGATACCCCATCGGCTATTATTGCATCATTCGGCAAGAATCTCTTTAGCGTTAAGGGTGATAAAATGGGCGCTATGCTTGAGGGATTAAGAAGAGTGGAGGGGGTCTCATCCTGTTTTGCATTTGGGAATTCGCACCATATAACTGCCGAAAAGGATAATGGGACTAAATCGTCTCTTACTGTAACCTCTCTTAAAGCCCATCTTGAGAGTGCCGGATTCACAGGTGTAGAGGTGACTGAGGCCGAACCTACAGTTGAAGATTGTTTTATGGAACTATTGAGCAAATGAAAGTTATAGAGGTAGAAAACCTGACTAAACGGTTCGGTATCTTTACGGCTGTTGACAACATCTCCTTTTCCGTAGAGAGAGGGGAGATTTTCGGCTTTCTGGGGGCAAACGGAGCAGGAAAAACAACTGCAATGAAGATGCTCTGCGGACTACTGAGACCATCGGCAGGTAAAGGGAGCGTTGCCGGATTTGATATAAACAGGGATAGTGAAAAGATTAAGGCTGCCATAGGCTATATGAGTCAAAAATTTGCGCTTTATGAGGATCTCAAGGTGTGGGAAAATATAAGATTATATGCAGGAATATATGGTGTTCCTGAGAGAGAGGCAGCCCGGCGGACAGACGCCCTGCTTGAGGAGCTCGGCCTGAGCCATGAAAAAGAGAGCCTGGTAAAATCGCTCCCGCTTGGATGGCGGCAGAAGCTCGCCTTTTCTGTTTCCATTTTTCACAGACCGGGCATCGTTTTTCTTGATGAGCCCACAGGAGGCGTTGACCCTGTAACAAGGAGGCAGTTCTGGGAGATGATTTACAAAGCCTCGGAGAGTGGGATAACGGTTTTTGTGACAACACATTATATGGATGAGGCCGAGTATTGCAACAGGGTTTCCATAATGGTGGACGGAAGAATAGCCGCTCTGGACTCCCCTGCCCTGCTCAAAAAGGAGTATGGGGCCGAAAGTATGGATGATGTTTTCAGAAAACTTGCCAGAAAATCAGTAAACGGAGGATTATGAGAGCATTCAGAATATTTGTTCAGAAAGAGTTCTTCCACATAATGAGGGACAGATGGACTACCCTTATTTTGTTGGTACTACCCATCCTTATGATAATCCTCTTTGGGTTTGGAATTACTACCGAAATCCGAAACACAAAGTTTGCGGTTTACGACCCCTCAGGAGACCACACCACAAGAGCAATAGTAAACAAACTGGAGAGTAGCGAATATTTTATACTTGAGAGGTATATCAAATCTGAAGATGAGATAGAGCAGCTTTTCAGACAGGGTAAAACCGGATTTGCTGTTGTGTTTGGGAAAGAACAGATTCTGCTGGTAGCGGATGGTACTGATCCAAATACTGCATCAATACTTACCAATTATGCAACTACGCTAATTAATTCATATCTGCAGGAGAGTGCTCCTACCGCAACCGACGCCGCCTCCCGGGCAATCACCCCTGAGATCCGGCTCCTCTACAATCCCACCCTCAAAAGTGCCTATAACATAGTTCCCGGCATAATGGGAATGATACTAATGCTCATCTGCGCACTGATGACATCGGTATCAATAGCCAGAGAGAAGGAGCTGGGGACAATGGAGGTTTTGCTTGTTTCACCAATGAAACCATACCTCATCATCCTGAGTAAAATTGTCCCATACTTTACAATATCAGTTATTAATTACATAACCATCCTCCTGCTATCAGTCTTTGTCCTCAAAGTTCCCATTGCCGGCAGCCTTGTACTGCTTTCAGGAGTGTCTCTTCTCTTCATAATAGTCTCGTTACTAATAGGGATTATGATATCCTCACTCGTGGATAAACAGATAGTTGCCCTTCTGATTTCCGGAATGCTGCTTATGATGCCAGCTGTATTCCTCTCCGGATTAATGTTCCCTATAGAGAGCATGCCTCAGGTGTTGCAGTGGCTCTCCCATATCCTCCCGGTAAAGTGGTTTATTATAGCTGTACGGAATGTAATGATCAAAGGCCTGGGGTTCTCCTCAATAATAAGAGAGGTGCTCATCCTTACAGGAATGGGTATTGCGATTTTGATAGTGAGTGTGAAAAAATTTAAATACCGACTGGAGTAGCAATGCTAAAATATTTACTGGAGAAAGAGTTTAAACAGTTCTTCCGGAACAAGGCACTTCCCAAGATGGCAGTGATTATGCCCTTTATGGCCATTCTCATATTTCCGCTCGTGGCTAATTTTGAGATAAAAAATATAAATCTTACGGTTGTTGACAATGACAAGAGCACTACATCGGCCGGGCTGATAAACAAGGTCATATCCGGCGGATACTTCAGACTTGTGGAGGTTGCAGGTAGTTACAGCGAGGCAATAAGAGGTGTAGAGCTCAACAAATCTGATATAATACTTGAGATACCATCGCACCTTGAAAGAGACTTAACAAGAGAGGGATCTGCAAAGATATATGTAGCGGCAAATGCTGTAAGCGGGACAAAAGGGGGTCTCGGGAGTGCATATCTTGCCGGAATTGTGGGTGATTACAATAGGGAGCTTAGCACAAATCTTTCAACAGTAATGGTCCATGGCGGAGCTCCTGACGGAGCTCAGAGTGCGGCCACTAACGTGGCCGGAGGCTTCACAATAACCCCACGATTCTGGTACAATCCGCGTCTCCTGTACACATATTTTATGGTTCCTGCGCTTATGGTAATGGTGCTTGCAATGGTCTGCGGATTCCTACCGGCACTTAATATTGTGGGTGAAAAGGAGAGCGGCACCATAGAGCAGATGAATGTCACACCTGTGAGTAAACTTAACTTTATACTCTCAAAGCTCCTCCCCTACTGGATTATCGGCTTTGTAGTCCTTACCATAAGCTTTCTGGCTGCCTGGATGGCATACGGCCTCACCCCCGCCGGAAGCCTTGCAACTATTTATCTGTTTGCAGCTCTGTTTGTTCTGGCATTCTCCGGATTTGGACTTGTTATATCAAACTATGCAACAACACTCCAACAGGCAATGTTTATGATGTTCTTTTTTGTTCTCACCTTCATCTTCATGAGCGGACTCTACACCCCCGTTGCCAATATGCCGCAGTGGGCCCGGAATCTGAGCATCATCAGCCCCCTTAAATACATCATTATTGTCCTGAGACAGGTCTACCTTAAAGGCAGCACCTTCACCGAACTCCTCACCCCCTTCTGGATGCTCACCGCATTCGCAATATTCTTCAACGGCTGGGCCGTTCTAAGTTACCGAAAGAAGAGCTGAAGGTGGGTGGCGGCCACCCCAGGGGAACGACAATCGCCTCAGAGGAAAAGTGTCAAACAGCAGTGAATAAGCGCATTACAAAAAACTCTCAATTCAGTCAATTATTTAATTATCAAATGTTTGACACTTTTCCTCTGAGGCGATTCCACTTTAAGTTTCACTTCGACTGCTTTTTCATAGAGAGCCTTCTGTTCAACCTCGCTGATTGTTTTAACATCTCTTCCGTTAAACTCAAGAATACGGTCTCCTCCCTTCAACCCTGCCCTCTCTGCCTCAGAACCATTAAAGAGGCCGTTTACCACCCAGCATCCAAGCGTTTTGCTGCGATCAGTGAAGGTGAAACCCAATGCGTTAAAATTTGACTCTTTATTGAATAAGGCATTTGGCTTAAGGTAAAGTCTCTTATTCTTAAGGTCAGTAATCACATAAAATCGCTCCCACACTTTGTTCCCGATAAGTCCTATATGGCCACTTTTGCCGGACAAAGCACCATCTGAATCTGTACTATATTCAATAATTATATCATTCATATCAAAAGAGGCAATTGTACTTTTTTTTGCACGAAATTGCCAGCTTGACGATTTTCCTCCAATCCCACCCTGCTCATATATTATCCCAAACTTCTCCTTGATAGTATTTAAGTTATACCTGTTTGCCACAGCAGTTGATATGCTTATTGAATGCCCCGACCCCAGATCCATCATAGCCTTTCCGGTAATTGTGATATTATCATCGACCGAGATGGAGATAGGCAGATAGATCCTATTCGACTCAATCTCTATATCGACAGGAACAAATCCCTTTATATCCGCAGCAGAGAGCTGATCTACAAAGCCGATTTTTTCATTCGCATAGTCAATTATTATCGCCTTTTCACCAAGATCTTTTATCCCGAACAAACCATCGGCCTTGTCACCAAGTATAGGCTTTAACTGAATAATTGGAGTCATTTTAGGCTTATACTCCTTTCCGTCCAATCTAAAAATAGCATCATCAAAAATCATCTTGACCTTTTGCTGCTTTCCACCAACACCACCAAGCATCGCATAACCAACCTTGCTGAATTTCAACCCACTACCGGCAAGAAAAGTGCTATCCACATAGACCATATCGGCCCCCGTATCAAATACAAAATTGGCAGCCTTACCACTAAAATCACTTTTTAGATAGATATGGTGGCCATAATACTCCATATCGCTCATAGTAGTTTGAGCCACAGACTGAAAAGGAAAAAGAGTTGCAATACATGCAAGAAGAAGCATTGAATAGATATGTTTCATAGAGATAGGATGTGTTGATGTTTTACCAAATATAAAACAAAAAACCCAAACGACCCCAGGGGTAAAGTGTCAAACATCAGTAAATGTGCTTGTTAGACAATTCTCTTAATTTTAATAATCATTTAATTATCAGATGTTTGACACTTTACCCCTGAGGTAATCACAACCCAGAATCAATAATCACTTTAGTGTCGGTGTTTATTCAGAAATAACCCACACCCTATAAGGGTTATTCCTATAACAATAAAGGTTAGATGCATAGGAGCATAGAATATTCTGAGCATTAACAACTGAACAATAATCCACCCGGTAAGAAGGACTCCCTGTGCAATAATAAACAACGGATATTTTAAGGTTTTAAATAAAATGGTAACGACAGTAACAAAACTTAAAATTCCATTGACAATCAATAGGATAATACCTGGTATCAAATAGCTTTTGAATGGAGAGTGTTCAAGAAATGACAGAGGCATTTGCAATCCAGCTCCTGAAGGGTCAGCAATAAGGTGCAATCCTCCATATGCAGCACCAATTCCGTTTACACATAAGAGAAGTATAGCTATAATTTTTACTATTGTATGAGGGCTGATTCTCATTCATTCGTTAATATTTCTATTAATATTTTATTAAATCTATCCGGTTCGTCAAAAATAGGGCAATGTGCAGAATTTTCAAAAGTCAACCATGAAATTACCCCAGGGGTGAAGTGTCAACCATCAGTGAATAAGCGTGTTACAAAAATTTAAAAAATTGACTAATTATTTAATTATTAAGCTTTTGACACTTTACCCCTGAGGTAAAAACTGCATTTCACATTTTTTGTAACTTCAACCAAATTTAAATCTTCACTATTATGGAAACAGTTGTTGACATTTTGGATCTCTTTTCCGGGATCTCCTGGCTTTGGTATGTAATTTCAGTGGTGGTTGCGTTTGGAATGGGTGCGTTGTGGTACACGGTGCTGTTTGGTAAGAAGTGGATTAAAGCTGTGAATTATGTTTGTCTGTGTGGTGCAAATATCTATGACGGAGAGGAGTGTACCTGCAAGGGTCGATTTCCGTGGGAGATGCTATTTCAATTTATGGGAACGGCACTTATAGGATTAATGTATTTTCTCTTAACTCCCGTTTCTCTTTGGCTTGCAATTATTGTTTGCGTCGCTTTTGCAGGGTGGACAAAGTCAATGCTTAAGTTTCAGATTGCCGGATGGAGCAGGTATATAACACTTGCGATGATTGATGTTGGGTACTTTGTAGTAGTGTCAGTAATTTTTATTTTGTTCAGCTATCTGTAGGCAACCTTGGGGTCCAAATCCAAATTTATCGCCACTTTCTTGGATTCAAATCCAAATTTATCGTATATTTGGTTAAAACTGATCTAATATGATAGTACGGGAACTTGAAGATATTGTTAAAAACAGGCTTAACAAAGGAAAAGCAATTGTTATAATGGGGGCCAGACAAGTTGGAAAAACCACTCTTGTTAAGGGCCTGTTTAAAGGTTCAAATGAAGTTGTTTGGCTAAATGGCGATGAGCTTGATGTACAAAATCTTTTTGAAAACATATCATCTACAAGGCTAAAATACATCTTTGGAGATAAGAAGTACGTTGTTATTGATGAAGCACAGAAAATAAAAGAGATAGGAGTTAAGTTGAAACTAATTGTAGATGAGATTCCACAAATACAACTTATAGCAACTGGCAGCTCCTCTTTTGATCTTGCAAATCAAATCAACGAACCACTTACCGGAAGAAAATGGGAATACAAAATGTATCCGGTATCTTTTGCCGAAATGGTTTTGCATCACGGATTACTGGAAGAAAAGCGGTTAATTCCTCACAGACTTATCTATGGTTACTATCCCGATGTTGTAAATAATCCGGGGGACGAAAAAGAGATATTGAAGCAATTATCTGACAGCTATTTATATAAAGACATTTTGATGCTGGACCAAATCAAAAAGCCGGAAAAACTGCTTAAATTATTGCAAGCCGTTGCATTTCAAATAGGCAATCAGGTATCCAATTCAGAACTTGGGCAAATATGTGGTCTGGACTCAAAAACAGTTGAACGATATCTCTTATTACTTGAGCAGTGCTATGTAATTTTTAGATTGGGCTCTTTCAGCCGTAATTTAAGAAATGAGCTTAAAAATTCTAAAAAAATATATTTTTATGACAATGGTATCAGGAATGCTATAATTGCAGATTTCTCATTAGCTGAAAGTCGAAATGACATAGGTAGATTGTGGGAGAACTTCATAATTTCAGAGAGATACAAAAAGATAGAATACAACTCCTTATGGAAGAACAGATGGTTTTGGAGAACAAAAGATCAGGCAGAAATTGATTATATTGAAGAGGGTGATGGCCAAATCAAAGCCTATGAATTCAAATGGAGTCCAACTGCTAAGCATAAAACGCCTAAACTATTTTTAGATAACTACTCCGGTAGTACTTTTTCAGTTATAAACCCAGAAAACATTGAAGACTTTCTGCTATGAAAAAAATAAACCTCCTGATTAGTATTCTCACTTTAATGCTTCCGCTTACCCTCCTTGCTCAGAAGGGAAATACTACGGAGCAGCGGATTGATGCACTTTTTGCTTCGTTTCACAATGAGATGCCCGGTGTGGCTGTTGCGGTATCTTTGGATGGCAAACAGATTTACAACAAGGCGTTTGGGCTTGCGAACCTTGAGTATAATGTTCCAAATACAACAGCAACCATTTTTGAGGCAGGGTCCGTATCTAAGCAGTTTGTGGCAGCATCGGTGTTGCTGCTGGCAAAGGAGGGTCGGCTCTCTCTGAAAGACGATGTCCGGAAATTTGTCCCGGAGCTTCCGGTTTACGATGCCCCCATTACTGTAGATATGCTCCTATGCCACACCAGTGGTCTAAAGGATTGGGGGGCTATCTACTCCCTCACCGGATGGCCAAGAACCACTCGTGTTTATACTCAGGAACTTGGCTATGACATTATATTCAGGCAGAAGAGCCTTAACTTCTACCCGGGCAGTCAGTATTCATACAGCAATTCAAATTATATGATGCTGACTCTTATCGTTGAGCGGGTTTCCGGTCTCTCACTCGCTCAGTTCACCGCTCAAAAGTTTTTCGGACCGATGGGTATGTCGCAGACAAGCTGGAGGGACAACCACAGGGCGATTGTGCCCGGAAGGGCTACTGCATATGATAAGCGCGAAGGGAGGTTTCTTCTCAATATGCCTTTTGAGGATCTGCACGGTCCGGGCGGGCTCCTCACCTCAACTCACGATCTGCAAGTCTGGAACAGCCTGCTGGCGGGAGATGATATGTTCGGTAAAGAGTTTGCACAGAACCGAATCACTGAGAGGAGACTGAATAACGGGGAGGGGTGCGGATATGCTGCCGGCCTGACTATCGGAAAATATAACGGGAATGAAGAGATAGCCCACAGCGGATCAACTGCGGGCTACCGGGCATGGCTTGCCTGGTATCCGGAAAAGAGGATATCGGTGGTGCTGCTTAGCAATTATGCACAATTCCAGCCGGTACAGATTGGGCGGGCTATCGCTGGAATTTTTGTGGGCGAAGAGCCTGTAACCTCTGTTCAGCCGGTTGCTAAAGCCGAGGATAACGTGGAAGACAAAACTGCATCTCCCAAACGGGAGCATAAGAGTCTTGCCGAATACGAGGGAGAATATTTTAGTGAAGAGGCAGGGTCCATAACCTTTTTTATTTCTTTTGAAGCAGAAAAATTGTTGGTAAAACGAAAGGCGGATGAGGTCTTTAGTTTAACAAATATCTCGGGAGACAGTTTTACTTCAGACGGAAACGGAGAGTATCTCTTTACCCGCGACAGACGTGGCAGGATTAATGGTTTTAAAGTAAGCGTAATGAGGGCTTCCGATATCCCTTTCTATCGTTAATTCTTTAATTTTTTCACCTTTTCTGTAATATTTCTGCCATTGGTGCGACCAATATGGGTGAAAAGCAAAAATAATGAGCAACACAAAAGAAGAATTTCTAAGCTTGATAGATGACAACAGAAACATCATCTACAAAGTATGCTTTGTCTATTCAGACAGCGTAAACACTCACGAAGATCTCTTTCAGGAGGTGCTTATAAACCTGTGGAACTCATGGCCAAAGTTTCGCAGGGAGTGCAAGGTTCAGACATGGATTTACCGTATCGCCCTGAACACTTGCGTAAGTTTCCTAAGGAAGAGCAAAGCGAGACCCTCATCAATGCCCCTGACAAATAATATTGAGGATGTGGCTGGCGATTTTGACCCTGAGAGGGTAAGAGAGCTATACCGAAACATCAACAATCTTGAGAAAATTGAGAAAGCCATTGTTCTTCTCTATTTAGAGGAGAGGTCGCACGAAGAGATATCGCAAATACTGGGAATTTCCAAAACTAATGTTGCAGTTAAGCTTTTCAGAATCAAAGAAAAATTAAAACAAATGACCCAAAATTGATTTAAGCCATGGAACTGGAACAATTAAAAAGAGACTGGCAGCAATTGTCGGAAAAGATTGAAAAAAATGAATTATTTAATAAAGAGTTGACTATGAATATGCTTAAAAAGAGTGCACGGAGTTCCGTTTATAAACTGGAGAAATATGAACTTCTCTTCCTGTTAATATCTCTGTTTTACACAATATTTCTCTCCTTTGCTCTCTTTATAAATGATGAAAGACTTATAGTTAATGAAAGTATTTGGGCCTCTATTGCACTATTTGTTATAGCAGGCGGATGGCAGGCATACAAACTATTTCTCCTCCAAAAGATACGCATAGACACTTGTTCAACGATAGAAATTCTGGAGAGGGTTACCCGTTTTAAAATTCTTACAAAGGCAAGACTATACTGGGGTATGTCACTTTTGATTCCTTTTTTTGGAGTAGTCTTCTATTTTCAAAAGGATATTTTCACCTCCGAGTTTATAATAGTAATGGCAGCAGGAGCAATTTTGGGTGTGGTTATTGGTCTTTCAAGCTTCTATAAACACTGGAAAAACATTAACGACCTTCTCTCAGATATTAAAGAGATTAAAAGCTACGAAAAGATATAAATCAGAGAAAACTATCTTCTGTAAATACTTCCGTTTCCTCTGTTATTATCCCTTGAGTTATTATCTCTTGAGTTACTATCACGCTTATTGTTCTCCCTTTTGTTATCTCTGCGATTGTCATCGTTTCTGTTTCTGTCTCTGTCTCCGCGATTATTGTCGCTCCTGTTGCGGTCTCTGTTATCGTACCTGTCCCCTCTTTTGTCCCTCCTGTCGTTGTCTCTTCTATCCCTGTACCTGTCATCTCTCCTTTGCTGCTCCTTAAGCCACCTGTAATGCTCCGGATGATGTCTGTTTACAAAATATCTGGGATCCCTGACATCTCTGATTGTAATATACGGTCTGAAATCTCTGTAGTTTGAATACCTCCTTTGAATTTCGTGGTGTCTGAGAAATGGCTTGTACTCATTAATTACTACTACTCTGGTTCTGTAAAAGTCAAAGTGTCTGTATGCAGAGGGGAGAGTTCTTCTTGCAATCCATCTTCCATTTTTGTAGTAGATAAACTCCCTTGTTGGAACATGATAGTAAACATCAATCTCAGGAATGTAGTAGTATTCCACATACTCAAACCCCACCGGTCCCCAAATTGGCTGAGCCCCAATATTTACTCTAATCTGGATTTGCGCCTCCGCTGTCTTGGGGGCAATCAACCCTCCAACTAATATAACAGCTGTAAGTAGTAATTTTTTCATAACGCTGTGTATTTTATGGTACTTACAGTTACCAGAACAACAATCGTTCCAAACCCAACATGTTACCGTAGCGACGCCTTACTAAAAATATGCTCAGGAATAGCAGCATCAAACTGAATTTTGGTAATCCGGAACTCTGTCCCCTTGCCCTCTTTAAGCATGTCCTTGTATATCATTGTCTTTGGAAACCAACGGCCCTGGATACGCTCAACATTGGAGAGCTCCATACGTTTAAGCAGCTGGCCGCTTTTTGCGTACATCTCCTGACGGAGAGGAACAAAGCGTTCGGCATCAATCCACATCTTCTGGCGATGGTAGGCAACATCGGTAAGCCGGGCAGTGAGTTCAAGGACAATTACATCTCTCCCCTGCAGGGTATCTTTGCCGGTAACCTTGCTGTCGTAAATATCCGTGAGTTTGCGGTCGTCCATCATATCTTCGTATGAGAGGTCTGAGCCCATCACGGATTGCCTTAACATGTGGCCGGAGATCTGTATTGTTCTGTCTGCCGATGGTGTGTAAATCCAAAGCTGGCCTTCAAGTTTAAGCATCTTTGTGCCCGCCTCTGCAGCAGGCGAGAGGTATTCTGAGAAGGATTTTTTGTCACCTTCGCTCCAGCTTTTTGATGTAACGCTTCTGGTGGAGCGTCTGCCGTTAATAATCATGGTTGACTCAAATACTCTGTTCTTTGACGAGAGGTTCTGGTCAACTTTGCGGAGAATAGCTTCGCCGGACTGGTCGGGCTGAATAATGGCGGGTTGCAGGGTAGCTGGCTGCGAGCTCCGGGCGGAAGCCGGGAGCGAGCCCAGGAGCAAGATTGCGGTTATTATCGCCGGTTTACAAATTTTCATAATTATTTCAAAAGTATTTCTGTTTATATCAAACTTCCAATTCATTAAACAACCTGGCAGTCTCCCTCTTAAATATTCCCACACCTGCCAGTGCATTTCCAAGCAGCATTGAGAATACACCGGGTATAAATCCTATATACCACATTACAGGGGTTACAGCAGGCCTCATTACTGATGGCATAAGCATTGTGGCATTTTTCATCATTCCTGAGATGTCTATGCCATGTGAGTTCAAAGCAAAAACAACCGTTACTCCCAGTACGGTCCCTAATACCGACCCTATTACTCCGGTCATAAGTGCCTCCCAGAGAAGAGATTTGTAGATATGTCTCTTATCCTCACCCAGAGCAATTCTAACTCCAAACTCGGTGTACCTCCTCAGCCCTCCCAGTAGCCCTGCATTCCACAGAACAATTGCCATTGCAGAAACAAACAGGAATATCATTATACTACCTATATAGTTGCTGTATGCAAGAAAATCGGCCATCCCGGGAACATCCCTTAAAGACTGGGCAACCGGTGCAAACTCATCCTCATCAGAGGCCCAGGCTGCATTTAATCTGCCCTTAACTGCCTCAGCCTCCTCCTCATTAAAGTAGTCATACGGCAGAAAGCCGAGTATCTCTCCCGATGCTCCCTCCATATCAAATGCGGCTCTTATATCTTTAATATCTGCAATTAGCGCACCCCTGTCCAGAGCCGGAGAACCAAACCTTATTGTTCCTGAGACAATAAAATTTGTAAATGAGAATCCTCCCTCCATGGTTGTTCCGAATAGGGTAAACTGCTCTCCCGGAGAGACTCCGTATCTTGCAGCAAGATCCTCTGAAAGCAGGCATTCCCCTCCCTTTTCCGGTAAACGACCCCTCTCAAGTGATTCCTGAAGGTTAAATCTCTGAGGCTCTTTTGACCCTTCGCCAAGAAGATCCACAGCCCATCCAACAACAGCACCCTGCCCTCTCGTCTCACCCAGAGAGTCAGGAAAGTCGGCCAAAGCCCCAAATCTTATCCTCTCTGCCCATTCAACTTGAGGTTCAAGTTTTTTAAGCTCCTCAACCAAACCAGGAGATTCAAGTATGGCCAGATCGTTAGGAAACTGCTCCTTATCATTTGCATAAGGCCGGGTCATAATCCTCACATCACCGGTGTTATAATTTGAACTAAGCTCTATAGACTCACCCATCACCCCGGTCAGCCAACTGTGAAGAAAGATCGTGAGCATACTTCCCAGTGTGACAACAATAATTGGAAGCAAACTCCTCCCCTTATCGTTTAAAATACCTTTAAGTAAAAATTTAATCATAGCAATTTCCCCCTCAAAGCCTCAGTTGGTTTCATTTTAGATATTTTTCTGGCAGGTATATAGCTTACAATAAATGATGTAACTATTACCAGAACAACGGATGCCATTATCATTCCCGCACTGTAGGCAGGTACAATCTTATCGGCAATTGCAAGCCCCACTTGGTCCGTACCGGCAGGCATCGGTAACCCCACATACTGAATCAGTTTCAGAAGCGGCATCCCCCATATAAGACCCAGAAGAATAGCCAGTACTGAGTGTACAGTGCCCTCAATCGTAAAAATGCCCACAACCCTTAGTCTTGTCATTCCCAAAGCGATATAGGTTCCTATCTCCTTCTGCCTCCTGAAAATTGAGAGAATCTGTGTATCAAAAATTGCCAGCAAAGCAATTCCAAGCAGAAGCATTGACATAATCATGGAGCTAGCCCTCTTGGTCTTTATAATATCATCTATCTCCTTCATCAGCGCATTCTCATCCACATACCTCCACTCACCTGACAAAACACCGGTTGAATCAAAGTCACCTGAGGCAATAACCTCATCAGAGAGCACTACATAAGTTGCCTCTCCATATAAAGAGGTCATCTCCCTCAGATCCTCAAGAGGCATCCATAGCTGCCCTCCATCTACAGTCGGAACCGTGGTTTTAAATATACCCGCAATCCTTACCTCTCTGGCATCAAAAGTGCCATTCACATCCCTCCACCTCACTATCATCACATCACCCTCCTTCAGTTTTGCGCTTTTAGCAGTTCTGTCTCCCACTATAACAGGTATCGCCGGATCTCCCTCAATGCGTCCGGAGTCCAGCGCAGCAGTGGGCAGAAGAAGAGTCTTCTGAACAGGGTCAATACCCTTTAGAAGGACATTCACCATTCTTCCGTTTGGGTAGGCCGAAGCCTGTACAGCCAGCACAGCTACAGCCCTGCCACTCTCAATCTCTGCCTTAAGCATATCCCCGAGCGGAGCATGAGCATCCTCAAGTGAAAGAGGATCAAATTGATCATAGAGAACATGGTCTATCCTTCCACTCCCCGTTTCCCACGCCTTTGTATCCCTCTTTGCCTGCAGATTCCAGCCATCCAGCAGACCATTATAGAAGACGATTACAACAAAGGCTATTGAGAGAACCGTAACATTCAGCCAGGTTCTCTTTCCGGAACCGAGCAGGTTCCTAAAGGCCAGTTTGATTGACAACCATTCCATCTTGCAAGTGTATTATTCTGTCCAGATATTGCATAACTTTTTCATCATGTGTAGAAAAGATAAAGGTAGTTCCAAGTTCCTTGTTAAGACGCTTCATAGTCTGCACAATGTGGTGAGAGTTCTTTGAATCCAGGTTTGCCGAAGGCTCATCGGCCAGGACAAGCTGAGGCCTCTTAACCATAGCCCTGGCAATAGCCACTCTTTGACACTCTCCGCCTGAAAGTACAGATGGTTTAGAATTTGCCTTCTCAGTTAAACCGACCCACTCTAGCGCCTCCATAACCGCCTTTTTCCTCTCAGCAGCACCCCTTTTCTGCAGCAGCAGGGCAAACTCCACATTATCATAAACGGTATAGACAGGAAGCAAATTGTAGGTCTGAAAAATAAACCCTATCCCCATATTCCTCAGCAGAGCCGCCTCCTTATGAGAAAGAGTGTTTATCCTCTTTCCCAGTACATCCGCCGTCCCCTCCGATGGAGAATCCAGTGAGCCGATTATATTTAGCAGTGTGGTCTTGCCTGAACCACTCGGCCCCACAAGTCCGGCAAACTCCCCCTTTCCAAAGGCGAGACTAATGTTGTTAAGAGCGGTAAACTCCGTTTTCCCCGCCGGAAATCTTTTGTAAACACCCTCAAGTTTTACAATTTGTTCTGTTTCCATACTATTTTGTTTGATGATTTATTACCAGCATTATTTGAACTCCCTTTCCCGACAATGGATTTACCCCACCCCCCATCCCGGGAAGAGGCGAACCTGAGAAAGCCGATCCGCTCAGATCTGAATTATCCGGATTTACAAAAGTCGTCACATAAAGATCCCCAAACGACAGCATCCTCTTCCATCTGAGAAGATTATAAACTCCACCACCACCCCACACACTGTAACACATCCAGCTCAGACTATTCTCCATATTAACCGGATAGTTCACGTTAAGTGCAGATATATTTGCCCCTTCAGCCCACATATGCTCCACCACCACACCAAGCCCGTTCCCAAGTCCAAAAGTATAATCCGCCCCCACCGTCACCATCCGCTGATTGACCGGAAGTAGCGACTCAAAAAACGGATTTGCAACTGACTGATTTAATATAGTGTTTGTTGTCCCCCGCCTGTTTATCCACACCGCCTCCAACCAGAACCCTATCTCATAATCAAACCTCATATCCAGCCCGTATCTGTTTTCATAAAGCCTGTTGATATCAATCGTTGAGTGATCTAAATCAACATCTAATCCCAATGCAGAATCATATCCAAATCCTGAGTCATACCCAAGTCCTGATACATCAGTTTTACGCCTGTGAAAAGTAAAACCCATCTCACCTCTGCCCACAGGAATCTGCACCCGTCCTCCAAACTCGGGGACACCCCCGTCAGACGGTATCACATCAAGCGCCCTTCTGGTACTGTTCCCAAGCAGTCCCCACACCCAAACATTAACATTATTACTAAAATAGTACCGGCCCATAGCACCCCACACACCATCCGTCATCTGCAGCGGGTCCCTCGGATCCATAGAATCAAACCACATCAGAGGCCTCAGCATCATTGCCGAACCAAAATTTATCTTCTGAAGCCCCACCCTCAGCTCCGCCCTGTCAGTAGAGACCCTTCCCCACCCACGATAAAGCTTTACCTTTCCATCCCATCTTGCATCCCAACACGCCTCCTCATTAGAAAACGGAATTATTTCACCACTCCCATACATATTTCCTGACACCTCCGCATCAAACCTCAACCCTCCCCAAAAGCCGCCACCGGAATCTCCTCCCGACGTACGCCTGGTTATGGGCACCTCCAGATTAAGTTGCGGCAAATACCTCGCCCCAAGTATCACCGGCCACTCAGAACCCGACGCATACCCACCCCATGTACTAAACTGCCCGCGATATTTTAACTCCACTCTCTTCTGCTTCAGCGCCTCCGTCTGCCCTTCCGCCTGCGACACCGCCTGTGGCATCAGCTGACCAAAAGCAATATTCCCGGCCAGCATGAACACAACCGAGAGTAGGCACACACACTTCTGCACATGTGTCTGTACCTGCGTCTGCCTCAGGGGGAAAGTATCATATATCATATAATCAACATTTTATGCAAATTTAAAAATTTTAATAAAGTGCTATTTGTCAGGCTATTGACACTTTTTCTCTGAGGCAGGCTGTGCATGTGCGCGGGAAGTGGAGAGCTCGGCCCCGGTAGGAGCTATGCCATGGGTTATCAGGTTTACCAACTCTACAATCATCTCCTGAGGATTTCCATAGAGAGAACTTAATGCGGGGCTCTTTATCAGCTCTATATAACTATTGCTCAATGCAAAAAGTAATTCAGGTTTAAAGTTTGAGTTAAACACACCTTTTGATTGTGCAATTCTGAACTCCTCCATCATGGTTGTTATTGTATGAGCAGTCAACTTTGCCATATATTGCTGGATTTCAGATCCCACATCTCCGTATATATCAGCAATAAACTCTTTGCTGATATTGTTTGTCCCCTCAATCTTAAGAGCAATGAACCTATGCATCTTATTTGCGGCAGTATCATTATCGGCCATAATATTTCTGAATTGTTCAATCCCATCAGATAGAACCTTATCCAGAACCCGCTTGGCTAAATCTGTTTTATTGTCAAAATATCTGTAAAACGACATTTTGCTAACCCCTGCCTTTTTACACACATCCTCCACAGTCACCCTTTTGAATCCGAACTTCCAAAAAAGCTCATGACCAGCCCCAATCAATAGGTTTTCAGCATCTCTCCTCGCAACTTTCGCCATTATCTTTACTTTTATAGCGCAAAGTTACGATTTTTGTATTTACATGCAATTTTTGTAACTTTTATTTTTTTACAGGTTTGGGTGGGACGAACCTCCGGAGCTCGCCATCCGGCCGAAGGCCGTATAAACTGCGTAGCACCTTATAAATCCTTGCAAGGCGATTTGTATCCGCTAATCTGCGCGATGCAAACTGTAACCGCACAACTGTAACAATCAAAACAACCAGATCTTAAAGAAATAGAATGCAATCACGAATGTAACCATCAGCTTAAGTCCTACACCAAGCAGAAACCCGATGAATGAGCCAATTGCAGATCGGAATGCTTTGTCGCCGGGGGTGCCGCTGAGTAGTTCACCGGCAAGGGCGCCAAAGAAGGGGCCTATGATTATTCCCAACGGACCAAGAAAGAGTCCCACAATAACACCGGCAATTGCACCTCTTTCACCAGCCTTACTTCCGCCAAACTTTCTGGTACCCCAAATGGGAACAATATAGTCAAGTATTGTTACCAGAAGGGCAAGCCCGGCCATTGTCCATAAAACCTCAGGAGAGACATGGGCAACAGACGTAAAGTGGAGCAATATAAGTGCTCCAAAAGCAAGTGGCGGTCCGGGAAGAACGGGCAGAAAACACCCAAAAAGTGCTACAATCAATAGTACAATCCCGGCAATTAATAGGAATATGTCAAGTCCCATTTGAGTCAGATTTAGTATATTTACACGTTACGTATCAGTAAAATCAATAATAGGTAAATTTATGAAAAAAAGAGAGATGTTATCATTATACACTCATGTTATTAAACTTACGCTTTCTGTAGTGCTTACAATTACATTTACAATAGCTGGGACCACACCTGCAAATTCACAGTACAAAACTGTAAACGAGAGCAAAACCTCAAATGAGCACAAAAACACATATGACCCTGCACTTGCTGCAAAATATGGTGCAGATGATTATGGGATGAAAAGCTATACATTTGTGATTCTGCGTACCGGACCTAATAAGACGGAGGACAAGGCTCTTCTGGCGGAGTTATTCAGAAGCCATATGGAGAACATCAATAAGCTAGCCGGAGAGGGTAAGCTTATCATTGCCGGACCTATGGGGAAAAATGAGATGCAGTACCGGGGAATTTTCGTACTCGACACAAAAGACCATCAAGAGGCAAGAGAGATGCTCAAAGGTGACAGGGCCATCGCAGAGGGAGTTTTTGAGGCCGACCTTTTCACCTGGTACGGATCGGCAGCACTCCCTGCGTATCTTGAAATTCACGAAAAAATAGCAAAGAGCAATCCATAAAAATCTCTAAAAAAATCCCCGGAAATCTAGAATTAGCAATTTCAATGAATATGATAAAAAGCGACAGAAATAAAATAGAGCACCTGATTGCCTTCTCAACAGGGATGATGAGCGGAGGGGATGGAAAGGAGCTTATTGAGAAACATAAAGAGGCACTCAACGGTATAACCCCTTATGACATGCTCTACCTTGAGGAGTACCAGATGCAGATGGGAATTACTGTTCCTGAAATCAAAAAGGAGATAAATAAAATTCTGAATGTTCTCTACGAATACCTAAAAGAGTATGAGTGGGAGCGTCCGGAGGAGGGGTCGTTTCTGTACTACCTCATGCTTGAGAACAGGGCATTTGAGTTCCGCCTCAACACAATGAAAAAGATCCTCAAAGCCTATAAAGGGAGGGAGCTTGATGAACTCGGCTCATTGAAGGCCGAACTTCTCCCCCACCTGGAGAGTTTTGCCGGATTTGAACCTCACTATGTAAAAAAAGAGAACATTCTTTTTCCATATCTTGAAAAACACTGGAAAGAGTACAAACCGCTCAGAGTTATGTGGTCTCTGCACGACGACCTCCGCCGCATGATAAAAGAGCTTATCGGCCTTGCAAAATCTGAGCAGAGCGAGTGGATGACACTCAACCGGGCTATCGGCAACTACTACTTTGGGGCGTTCGGGATGATTCAGAAGGAGGAGATAATTGTCTATCCAATTGCGGCGGGTACAATTCCAAAAGAGGATTGGGCCGAGATGCACAGGCAGAGCTTTGATTACCCGTTTCCATTTATTGACAGACCTGCTCCGCCTGCAGAGGAGTCCGGCTCAGATACAAACATAGATATTCCCTACTCAAACAGAGCAGCAACAGAGCTAAACGGTCCTGTATCTGACCAGTTCCTGCAACGTGCAACAATGATATTTGACAGCCTCCCGCTTGACATTACCTATGTTGACGAGAAGGACAAGGTGAGGTATTTTAACAGGGCTAAAGACCGATTTTTTCCTCGCTCTCCGGCAGTAATCGGCAGGGATGTGAGAAACTGCCATCCGCCTGAAAGTCTCCACGTAGTTGAGGAGATTGTAAATAAATTCAGAAGCGGGGAGAGGGATGAGGCCGAATTCTGGATTACCATGAGAGGAAAGTTTATTCATATCAGGTATTTTGCAGTGAGGAGTGAGAAGGGAGAGTATAAGGGGGTTCTTGAGGTTAGCCAGGATGTAACTAAAATCAGGGAACTTCAGGGACAAAGAAGGCTTCTTGACTGGGAATGAATATTTTTTCCTAACTTAGAAGAAGTTAAAAAAGCGACATTATGAACACACAAAGCTCAAACAACGAATTGCTCCCTATACTACTAAACGGAGACAGGAACAGGGGGCTTGAGGTGGTTAACAGATTGCTGGAAGAGGGCAAGGATGTAATAACCATATATGAAGGGGTAATTAAGCCTGCTATGTACGAAGTGGGAGAGCTTTGGGAAGCGGGAAAGATAAGCGTGGCATCTGAACACCTTGCATCTGCTATAGTTGAGACTCTTTTAGGGCACCTCTACTACAGGATAATTAAAAACTCCGGGACAAATAAAATGGTTGTAGTGGTTACTTCGGTTGAAGACGAGGTTCACCAGATAGGAGCAAAGATGGTCTCAGATATGTTTGAGATACATGGATGGACTTCGCACTTTCTGGGAGCAAACACACCTATAGATGAACTTCTGGATTTTGTTACAAAAGTAAATCCTACAATTATCGGACTTTCTATGAGTATTGATCTTCACACAAGGAATCTTGAAAAAACAATTCTGAAAATTCGTGAGAGAATCCCTGAGATGCCAATCCTTATTGGTGGACAGGGGCTTCATGAGGAGGGCAAAGAGATAATGCTAAAACACAATGGTGTTCTGTATTTAAAAGATTTGCCAGCCCTGGAAAAATTCCTTAATCAAGCTTATTATGACAAGGATAGGCCTAATTAATAACATCTTAACAAATTGGAGGGACGAGTTCAAACTCTCAGTAGCCGAGAGCCCCTCCATTTATATAGCACTTTTTAAAGTGAGCGGAGAGCTTGTCTTTGCCAATAAAACAATTAAGAAGACCTTCAACTCCTCTTTAACACCTGCCGGTAATTTTCTAAACCCCTCTTTTAATAAGCTTGTCAATAAGGAAGCAAAAGAGACGACTATATATACAGGCTATGTTACTCTTGGAAGCTATGATACAGAGAACATATCACTTCTTGGGAGATTTTACAGAAAGGGCGATGAGATCCTTTTTATAGGAGGGGTTGATTCGCAACAACTCCTTGAACAGAATAAATTACTTTATAATCTCAATTCAGAGATAAACAATCTCCAGAGGCAACTGGTTAAAGAGAAATCACTTCTGGAGGAGGCAAATGCAGCAAAAGATAAATTCTTCTCAATTCTTGCACACGATCTTAAAAACCCTTTTAACGCACTTTTGGGATTTTCCGAATATCTCATTGAGAATTTCAGAGAGATGGAGCAGGAGGAGATTGAGATGCAGCTGACAATGATGAGAAACTCCAGCCGGCAGACATTCAACCTTCTGGAAGACCTTTTAACATGGTCAAAAGCACAGAGAGGGAAATTGAACTGCAAACCGGAACTGATAAAAATTAAAGAAATATGTCAGGAGGTCAGAGGAGCCCTCAGCTCAATGGCAGAAGAGAAGGAAATTGAAATTAACCTCTCTGCCGGCGACGGTGCCGAGATCTATGCGGATCCGAACATGCTTAAAACCATAATGAGAAATCTCCTCTCCAATGCAATAAAATTTTCGTTCAGAGGGGGCAAAATTTCAACCTCATTTGAGATTGAGGGGAATTATTATAAAGTCTCAGTCCACGACAATGGGACAGGAATATCAATTGAGAATCAGGTAAGGCTTTGGAATCTTGCAGGGCAACATACAACACGAGGTACGGAGGATGAGTCCGGAACAGGGCTTGGCTTGTTAATTTGCAAAGAATTTGTTGAGGCTCATGATGGTAAGATATGGGTAGAGAGCGAAGAGGGAAAGGGTAGCACCTTCTCATTCAAACTGCCTGTTAAAAAATGAGATGACAAAAATTAACCATAAATATTTCAGCTATGGACTCTTTTTGGGGATATTTGGCACCGCTCATAATAATTATCGGAATAACACTACTCCATCTTCTACTTCCGGCCAGGTGGCTTAAGGGGTACATTAACAGACCCGGCAGTGATGAGAAGAGCGTTTACAGACTTAACGGACTCCTTGTTCTGGCATTCTCTGCAGCAATCTGGTTCTCTTTATGCAACTATGGTACCCTCCCTTATGACTGGCTCTACTTACACAGATGGGAGGGGCTTGCAGGAGCATTTTTCTTAGGTCTGATATTTACTGCACTAGTTGTATTCAGATACAAACCGGTAAGGAAGAGCCTTATTGCCGACATCTTTCTGGGCAGAGCGGAGAATATCACACTACTTAACGGCAAAGTAGATGCAAAAATGTGGCTGTATATGGTTGGTGCCGTAATGCTGGAACTCAACGTACTAAGCTTTGCTGCTCACCACAATATGACCTTTGCTCCGGAGGCTTCCTCAGGAACACTTATCGCAACCCTTCTACTCACATGGTTTGTCACAGAGTACATGTTCTTTGAGAGGGTACACCTCTACACATACGATATATTTGCTGAGCGGGTGGGATTCAAACTTGGATGGGGATGTCTGGTCTTCTATCCATTCTTCTACACTATTCCGCTCTGGTCAACAGTCCATCTGCCGGACCCGGGACTCTCATCGCTCTACTATATTCTTCCTGTCATAATTTTCTTCACGGGGTGGGGACTCGCACGGGGAGCAAATATGCAGAAATACCACTTCAAAAGAGACCCGAACAGGCGATTTTTATGGATTAAGCCGGAAAGTATAACTGACGGTAAAAACACCCTCCTTGTGAACGGTTTTTGGGGTGCCTCCAGACATATCAACTATCTCGGGGAGATTCTGATGGCAATCGGCATTGTATTAGCAACCGGTTATCCCGATATTATATGGCCCTGGTTATATCCTCTCTACTACGTTATTCTCCTCTTCACCCGTGAATGGGATGATGACCGCCGTTGCACCGCTAAATATGGCGAACTCTGGAGCGAATACAAAAAGAGAATTAAATACAGAATTATTCCGTTTGTATATTAGCTGCTCAAAAATTAGACTTTTGACTACTAGCCGTTTGACACTTTACCCCTGGGGTAAATTCGTGCCGTGTTGTCACCCATAATCTTCACGGCAAGTTTGCGGGAGAGGAGTCTGTGCATAAAGAGTGAGGCGATCTTGTTACCTCTTCCACAAATAAATGATGGTGTTGTTCCTAATCTTTTCAGGCACTCCCGGGCGACATCCTCCGGTTTTTGAGCCTTTGGGGCAAACACTGAACTCTTTGCAGGTTTTGAATTTATGTAATTGGGTGTAGCTGTGGCACCGGCACAGCATGCAATTACATCCACACCCCTGCTCCTCCACTCATACCATAAACCCTCGGCCAATACCCTTCCAAAGGCTTTGGTTGCTGCATATAGAGAGATCCCTCCGCTCCCCTGCAGACCGGCCATAGACGAGACAACAATCACCGCTCCCCTTCCCCTTCCGGCCATTTTACCGCCCAGAATATGCAGGAGTTTTGCCTGTGTCGTGATATTTACCTGAACGGCTCTGTCAATTTCAGAAATTTCCATCTCTGGATAAGACCCTATAGGCGATACGGCAGCATTATAGACAAGCACATCAACTTGAAGAGATGCTATTTCAAGAAAGCCGGTTATTGAATCTGCAGCTGCCGGTTCTGACAGATCACACTGAAGTGTATATACCTTTACACCGTAAGACTCCTCTATGGCTGTGGCCAGATTGGTAAGCTTATCATACCCCCTTGCTACCAAAACGAGCTCCATCCCATTTGCTGCAAGCTCTTTTGCAAACGCCGCCCCAATCCCTTCAGATGCACCCGCAACCAGTGCCACCTTCCCGTACACCCTTTTTCTGTAAGTTTTCATTGGTGTGGATTTATTTCTTTTAATGCAATAAATATACATATTATTTGCTGACCAATAGGGTTTTCTGACACACCTCCCCGTTACACGGGGTCCCCTCCCTCCTCGGGCGCGAGGTGTCAGAAAACCCTATTGATCAACGAATAACAATATATTTACACAGATTTTTCAGGTAAAAAACCTACTCCGCAGATGCTTTACGGAAACCCTCCATCAGGTTGCGAATAGTCTCCTTGACAGTGATGATTTTGTCGGCCTTAAAGGCATTGCTGCCGGCAAAGGCGTACCCTTTTGAGAAGTTGCCTTTGTAAGCGTTGTATAGTGCTTTGATGATGCAATACGGACTTTTTGTATAGTCGCATGTTCTGATGCAGTGGTAAGGACAGCCGTTTGGTTTTTCGCGGCCCTCCTTCACGCTCTGGATAAATTTGCTGAAGATGGCGCGGCCGGGCATACCTACAGGACTTTTGATAATCTCAACATCTTGCTCAGTTGCGTTAATGTAAGCCTCCTTGAATGCAGGTGAGGCGTCGCACTCCTCAGTGGTAACAAATATGGAGCCCATCTGTACTGCCGATGCACCCATGTCCAGGATTCTCTTCATCCCTTCGCCGTCGTAAATGCCGCCACCTGCAATAATCGGAATTTTGCAGTTATTCTTCTCCTCAACCCCTTTGATAGTCTGTACAAGTTCAGGAAGCAGATGTTCAAGCGAGTAGTTCTGATCTGCAATCTGCTCCTCTTTATAACCCAGGTGTCCGCCCGCTTTTGGCCCTTCAAGAACGATTGCGTCAGGAATATAGTTATAGTTCTTAATCCACTTTTCACAAATAATAAGTGCAGCCCTTGCAGAGGATACAATAGGAACAAGCTTTGTCTGTGAGTCTTTTGTAAGAAACGACGGGAGATCGAGTGGAAGCCCGGCTCCGGAAAAAATAACATCAGCCTTGGAGGCAATTGCCGTCTTCACCATATCGGTAAAGTTTGTCAAAGCCACCATGATATTTACGCCGATAACACCTTTTGCCTTCTCTTTTGCAAGTCTCAGCTCCTCCCTGAGTCCAAGAATTGATGCCTCAGCAAAATCTTTTGACATCTTTTTATAGAGAAGCCCTATTCCGGCACATGAAATTACACCCACGCCGCCCTCATTTGCAACTGCAGAGGCCAGACCATTCAAAGAAATACCTACACCCATTCCACCCTGCACTATAGGGACAGACAATTTTAGGTTACCAATAGAGAAATTATTCATTCAGTTTTTCCCGGCAAGATAGTGCAAAATAATTACACTTTATCTTTTTTCTCTCTTCTCAGATGCAGTTTCTCTCCTATCAAGAGGTAACACTCCTGCCATCTCACCTATAACGTTCACTAACTCAGAACCTGCAGGAATCACAATTTTTGCATTTTTCTCAAGCGAAGCCTCAAGGGTCTCCAGTTTTTTTAACAACTGAGCATTCCCCACAAAATATTTATCCGCAGCTTCGTTAACCAGCCTTATTGCTTCAGCGTCACCCTCGGCATTAAGAATCTTAGACTGCTTAATCCCCTCAGCCTCCTTGATCTTAGCCCTCTTTACACCATCTGCAACTGTCTCAGCCGCTGTAGCCGAGTCAATAGCGGCAATCTTCTCATTCTCGGCCTTAACAACCTTGTTCATGGTCTCCTGAACATCCTTTGGCGGGTCAATCTGCTTAAGTTCAGTTCTTACTATCTCAATACCCCAGTCCTTTGTTTCAGTATGTAAAGTCTTGTATAGTTCAGCATTGATTTTGCCCCTCTCGCTGTTTGCCGATTTAAGCGTAAGTGTACCGATAATATTACGCAATGTAGTCCTTGCGAGGTTCACTATCTGCCACTTAAAATTGTTAACATTATAGATTGAGCCCTTCACACTCTCTTCATCAGACTTAACCCTGAAATAGACCTGAGCATCTACACTGGCATTCAGATTATCGTTAGTAATAATCTCCTGCGGCTCCGCATCCACCATCTGCTCCGTCACATTTACAACATAGATTCTGTCAATAATCGGAATAATCCAGTGAAAACCCGGAGTTGCAAACCTCCGGTACTTACCAAGTCTTTCAATAAGCCCCCTTTGTGTAGGCCTAACGATCCTGATCCCGGCTGCAAATATGAGCAGCACAACGGGAATAATTAAATACCAGTAGTTCATTGTAACAAATATTTGTGAATGTTATTTGAAACGTAAGGTACGCAAAAAACAGACACAACAACTCTCGCTTTGCCTCTCGCCTCAGAGTGGCTGTATGTCATTGCTGCAGGTTGTATCCCTGTTCTGGTTAGGGCGGTTATGTTACCATTGGAGTCGTAGGTTATCCCCTGCTCGTTGTTTGAACCGTAATTATAACGGTAACTCTGTTCGCTGCCTCCGTTGTGTCTCCATCTTACGGCACTGATATTGCCAGAGTACTGGGCTGTGGCTCCGCTCACATTTGGAGCATTGTACTGTAGCTCCATAGCGAAAGGCTTTGTACCCAACGAGGATGGGTTGTTGATCACCCGAAGACGGTTCTGAATGTCATATGTAAATGCTGTGCTCACGATACTCTTAGTAATACTCTCAAAGTTCAATGTTAAGGGTGAATAATAATGTAGATTATCTCAGAAAAACGAGTATCAAGTGACCTTGATGATAAACAGCCGAAAGCCGGAGAGCGTGGTCTTAACAATTAGTAATGAGCAAATATAATAATTATATATTAAATGCAAAATATTCTGATAAGTTGCTGCGCAAACTATACGGCCTTTGGCCGGATATCTTGCTTCAGACGTTGCGGGTTTGGTTGGGACGAACCTCGTGGAGGTTCGTCCCAACCACGCCTGTTTTTTCGTTCTCTTTGTTCGCTGTGGCGGAGGCTCAATCGTTTATAGGTTATCTTGTATGTATTACTCCATCCTTTCCACAAAAAAGTCCGCAAAACTGAAGGAGTCTCCGCCACAGCGAATGAAATGAGCGAGGAGGAAAAGTTCCGGAGGGCTGAGGTTGACCGGGGAATGGTGCAGCAGTAGACTTAGGAAAGGAAAAAGCAATGTCTAATGATTTTTACTAAATTTGTGAACCTCACACAAACCAAAACCACCCATCATGAAAACTTCACATCTTAATCTGCGTATTTTGATGCTGCTATTCTGTGCAATTTTAACATCTGCAACAAAAATAAGTGCCCAAAATCTTTCAGCCGCCTGGGAGGAGCTGACGTCGGCTGAGTTCAGGTATGCGGTGGAGAGAAGTGAGGGGGTCTGCATTGTACCTATGGGTGTGATTGAAAAGCACGGGCAGCATCTGCCGCTGGGGACCGATGTGTTTACTGCAAGGCATACGTCGCTGCAAGCTGCCGGAAGGGAGTATGCGGTGGTATTTCCGTTCTACTTTGCCGGACAGATTTATGAGGCAATGCATCAGCCGGGGACTATTGCTTACAGCCCGGACCTTTTATACAAAATGCTTGAGGAGACCTGTATGGAGATCTCCAGAAACGGATTCAAAAAGATCATTTTTGTTAACGGTCACGGCGGAAACACATATTTTTTGCAGTACTTCTGCCAAACTCAGCTGGCAAAAGAGAGGGATTATTCGGTCTATCTCTTTACCCCATCTGTTGATGCCGATACTCAGAAAACCATCGCCTCTATGAGAAAAAGCACTACCGGTGGTCATGCCGACGAGGGGGAGAGCGCCACAATGCTTGTGGTGAGGCCGAATCTGGTAAAGATGGAAAGGGCAGGTGACGAATCGGGAGCGGACCAGATGAGACTTAACCTTCCAAATGCCTATACAGCAATATGGTGGTATTCAAAATATCCTAACCACTATGCCGGTGATGCTGCAGGTGCTACGGAAAAGCTTGGTAAAGTGATAATGGAGCAGAGAATTGAGCAGCTTAGCAAGGTTATAAAAACGGTTAAGGCCGATAAAGCAACAATGACGCTGCAAAAGGAGTTCTGGCAAAGGTCAGCAGGTTTTTAAATTATTGTAACACAACTAACCAAACTATATGAAAAAACTTCTTTTATGCCTTGTTACAATTGTAATGGCATACACATCTTCCTATGCCGCCGGGCAGGATGTTAAATGGTACCTTCCAAAAGGCGTTGAGACTTTTGATTCAAATATCCCATCCCCTGAAAAAGTACTCGGTTTTAAAACCGGTGAAAGGCACATCACATACGATCAGGTCCTCATTTACATGAGAAAACTTGCTGAAATCTCGCCAAGAGTCCAGATAATTGAGCAGGGTTTTACCTATGAAAAAAACCCACTTATATATCTGATCATTAGCACGCCTGAGAATTTAGCCAACATGGAGAAGATTAGGGAGGAGCACCTGAAAATTGCAGACCCCTCACAATCTTCAAAGCTAAATCTGGAGAGTATGCCTATGGTTAACTGGTTTGGATACAGCGTGCACGGTAACGAAGCCACAGGAATGAACGCCTCTGTGGTTGTGGCTTATGCCCTTGCTGCCTCTGAGGACAAAATGGTTCTTGAGATGCTTGAGAAAAACATAATAATCCTGCAGCCATCTATTAACCCCGATGGTGGTCAGAGATACGCAAGCTGGGTGAACTCAAACCTGTCTCTTGCCGGAAACACAGACGAAAACTCAAGAGAGTTCCGCGAACCCGCACCAGGCAGCCGTTCAAACCACTACTGGTTTGACCTCAACAGAGACTGGCTCCTTGCTCAGCATCCAGAGAGCCGCTCCAGACTTGACCTCTTTTACAAATGGCTCCCCACAATGGTAAACGACTACCATGAGCAGGGAAATGCAAATGGCACATTCTTCTCTCCCGGAATCAGGAACAGCACAAATCCGCTAATCCCGGACGAAAACTGGCTCCTGACTAAAAAGATATCGGCCTTCCACTCAGAAATATTTGGTGAGATAGGGACAATGCACTTCTCAAAAGAGGACTTTGACGATTTCTACACCGGCAAAGGCTCTACCCTGCCGGACCTCTCCGGAGCAATCGGCATTCTGTATGAACAGCCTAACCCGAGAGGTGTTGCAAGAGAGAGAAATGGGATTTTGGTTACTCTTGCAGATAATGTCCGCAACCAGGTTTTCAACTCATTCAGCGCACTTAAAGCATCCGTTTCAATGAAAGTGGAGCTGATGGACTTTCAACGTAGATTCTTTGCAGAGCGTAAAAAGATGGCTGAAAAAGACCTTGTCCAAGGTTATGTTTTTGGCTCCGCAGGTGACATATCACTGAGCCGCGAACTTTACAGAATGCTTGAAGCTCACAAAATTAAAGTTTACAACCTTTCAAAAGAGCTAATAATTAACGGGACCACCTTCTCTCCGGGAAGTTCGTGGATAGTTCCTGTACAACAACGCCAATACTCCGTAATCAGGACAATCTTTGAAAGAAACCTCACATTCCGGGACACAACCTTTTACGACATATCGGCATGGACCGTACCTCTGGCAATGAACATCAATTATGCCGAGGTTAAAGAGAGCCTCTCCCCTCTTGGCAAACTGGTTGCCGATGATAGCGAATTTGACCGGATGGAAAAATCGGCAAAACCGGAGATAAGCAGATACATGTATCTTGTAGAGACTTCAGATATGTACTCATATAGTTTGATTTACAATCTTCTGGGGAGCGGAATTGTTGTTAAGGTTGCCGACAAACCTTTTACTTATAAGGTTGACGGAGCAGAGAGGCAGTTTAACAGAGGAACTTTGATGATTCCTGTTGCCCAGCAGAAGATAACTGCTGAACAGCTTAACTCTTTGATAAATAGGTGCCTGGCAGACTATCATGGTGCAAACATGAAAATCTACAGCTGTTCTGCAGGTCAAAGCGAAGGGGATACAGATCCCGGCAGCAACCATTTCCGTATTATCTCCAAACCATCCATTGCAATCCTTACCGGAAGGGGCGCATCGTACGGAACTGCCGGCGAGATATGGCATCTGTTTGACTATAGACTTAAAATTCCAGTATCTCTGGTTGACGCTGAATCTTTAGGAAATATCTCAAAATACAACGTAATAATAATGACAGGTAATATTCCTGTAAGTCAGAGTCTGAAGAGCAGACTCACCACCTGGTCCTCTGAGCCTGGTAATGTAATTATAGCTGTGGGAAATGCATACAGAAGCGTTAATGAATTAGGGATAGCCTCAATAAAGGAGGTTGCAGACAAAAGAGACACTTTCAAAATTGCTGACGGCTCTTATGAACAGTTTCAGGAGCAGAGGGGAGCCTCCAGGGTAAACGGGATAATTCTGGAATCAGCAATTGACAAAACCAGCCCCATCTCCTACGGAATTGAGAGAGAAAGTATACCTCTCTTTAAAAACAGAGATGTTGTTTTTGCCGAACCTAAAACCAAATTTGCAGTTCCGTTGAGATATAAAGAGAAACCGCTCCTGAGCGGTTATCTTCAGAAGAGGTATCTTGACAGATTCTCCGGAACTCCTGCAACCTTTACCGGAAGAGGTGTTGTAATTCTTGCTGATGATCCGGCATTCAGAGCCTACTGGCACGGCAGCTCAAGGGTATTCCTGAATGCTGTGTTTTACAGAGAGCTGCTGCCTGCGGTATCGCTTTGATACAACTCTATAAGAATAGTTAAAACTCTATCCTGGAAAAGTTAATTCCATAGGCATAGTAACGTTTAATCATACTCTGCATCCGCTCCATAAATGATTCATAGTTGCGGCTCTCTTTGGGTGACCATACCACCTCACTGAGGGCCGCTGCTCTTGGATAGACCATATACTCAACGTGGGCTGAGTTAGGCATATACTCGGTCCATACATTGCCCTGCGCACCCATAATATACTTTGCCTCCTCAGCATTTAATGAGGCAGGAACAGGTTCATATCCATAGATTTTCGCAAGAGAAGTAAATCCTCCGATTGCAAGTGGCTGGGTAGCCGGCTCTGCCTGATAATGATCCAGATAGCAGTGCGAACCCGGAGACATTACCACATAGTGGCCGGATTTTGCAGCCTCAATACCTCCGGCCTCTCCCCTCCAGGACATAACCGCAGCATTTGGAGCCAGACCCCCTTCAAGAATTTCATCCCATCCAATTATACTTCGCCCCTTTGAGTTTAAATACTTCTCAATTCGGGTTATAAACCAGCTCTGTAGCTCGTGCTCATCCTTAAGTCCCTCTTTTCTGATCCTCTCCTGACAGAGCGGACACTCCTTCCAGTTATGTTTTGGAGCTTCATCTCCTCCAATATGTATTATTTTTGAAGGGAAGAGCTCTATAACCTCATCCAGCACACCCTCCAAAAATTCAAATGTACCCTCCTTTCCGGCGCACATTATATCATTAAAGACACCCCATCTGGTAGCAACTTCATAAGGTCCTCCGGTGCATCCGAGTTCCGGGTATGAGGCGAGGGCTGCCAGTGCATGGCCAGGCATCTCAATTTCAGGGACAACAGTTATATACCTCTTTGCTGCATAGGTAACAATCTCCTTGATATCCTCCTGAGTAAAGAAGCCGCCATGAGGTTTCCCGTCAAATTTGGCATCGGGATTGAAATTCCTCCCTATCAGCGTCTCTTTTCTTTTTGAGCCAACCTCTGTCAGCCTGGGATATTTTTTTATCTCAATTCTCCAGCCCTGATCCTCCGTAAGGTGAAAATGGAAGGTATTGAGTTTATGCATTGCCATATAGTCAAGGTATCTCAGAACAAACTCCTTTGGCATAAAGTGCCGGCAAACATCAAGATGAAGCCCCCTCCATGGAAATCTGGGTTCATCCTCTATCTTTACCGACTGTATCTCTATTTTTTCCAGACTCTTCTGTTCTGCCGGCATCAGCTGTATAAGTGACTGTGCCGCATAGAAGAGCCCGTTAGGCGTAGAAGCCTCGGCCTTAATACCATCTTTTGTTACCTCCAGTTTGTACCCTTCAGCAGGGATTCCTGAACCAGGGTTCAAATTGAACCATATTGCCCCTTTATTATGCCTGTCTGCTTTAGCAGGAGTTGCAGGTTTCAAACCATAAAATAACTCCATATGCCTGGTAATTGCACTATGAATATTCTCTCTGTGCTCTCCCTCAAATGAGTATTGAAAAATTGTTGCTCTGTTTAAGGTAAAGGATCCCTTGCCGGGAATCTGTAAAACCGGCACCGGAACAATACCGGAAGCATTTAAAACGGTTGAAATTCCAAATAGTGAGGACAATATCATAAAAATGTTGACTGCATTGATTTTTAGATTATTCATAGCAAAACATATTAAGTAAAGGGGTTTTGAATATAAGGCAAGTTAAAAAAAATTCTCAATAACAATTTTTTATCCTATATTCAAATTGGATTTCTAACAATTTGAAACCATGAAAAAACTTCTTGCCTTTTCAGTTTTTCTTATCTGTTCATCATTTGTGCTCAATGCTCAGGAGGCGCTCAAACCTCAGATGAACTATGTAAAATTCAACCTCACATCTATCCTTCTTAAGAACTACTCCTTACAGTATGAAAGGGTTCTTACAAAGCGTATCTCTGCGGCAGTCTCTTTCAGATTCATGCCCTATACTACAATTCCGTTCAAAACTGCAATTATGAATATGGCAGATTTTGAAGATCAGGAGACAATAGATCTGTTTAACAATGCTCAGTTTGGCAACTACGCCATAACTCCTGAGATAAGATTCTATCTTGGAAAGAAGGGTTATGGAAGAGGATTTTACATTGCTCCGTATTACAGATATGCTGCTTATGACACACAAAATCTGGAATTCAACTTTAACACAGGAGATGACCAAAACCCTCAGAACCAGAAGGTGGATCTCAAGGGTAGCATAACATCTCACACAGGAGGGATAATGTTTGGTGTTCAGTGGGCACTTGGAAAGCATATATCTCTGGACTGGTGGATATTAGGTGCAGCATACGGAGTCAGCAGCGGAGTTTTGAACGGTGTACCTACCCCGGCAATTCCTGAGAGTGATCTTGCCGATGTAAAGAGAGAGATTGAGGATATGGACATACCTATGGTCAAGAAGACAGCAACAGTTACTTCAAACAGTGTCAGGGTGGATTTGACGGGTCCATGGGCCGGAATACGCTCTGGAATAGTTTTTGGCGTTAAATTCTAAAAACAATGTTTATATTCCGGTCTAAATGACCGTAATATGAACAGAATCAAACAAATCAAATTATTATTGATTGCAATGGTCGCAGCTGCGCATTTGTGCAGCTGCTCCTCTTTATCCAAAAGTCAACTGGAGAGCGTTGCAAAATTTGCCGACGGGTGCGACAGCTTTACTGCCTACCCTTCGCTCCTGTTTCATGAGATAAACAATATCAGAAGAGAGAGTGCATTTTGGTACTCGGCCTCGCTGAACTCCCCTGAGAGGCGGGTGGAGGAGATTGTTGCCCTCTCGGCCCACCACTCAGCCGGCATGAAAATGGCGAAAGGGGCCGATCTCTCTATGGAGATATTGTCAAAATACTCAAGGGCACTTAAGTCTTTGGCCCATAAAAACAGAGTAGAGAGCCCTGGAGTTGATGTCAGAAGAGCGGGGAGAGCAATAGACAGCCTTATTATTGCATTCAACTCTCTGCAGATAGTATCACCTTTATCAACCGGACTGGCATCATCTGTTGCAAAAATAGTTGCGTATGGAGCAGAGCTTAATGCATCAAGAGTGAGGGCTGAGGCATTGAGGATTCTGATACCTGAAGGGGACTCAATAGTAAATCAGCTATGCAGCTCGCTTGAGACAATTTTAAAGGGGGAGGAGACTAAGTCTCTAATCCTGCATGAGCAGAAAATGGTTATAAGCAACTATCTCTCTTTTGTAAGGATAACCGGGAGCAACATTGAAGAGGACAGAAAGTTTGCAGAAGTAAAGGAGAGAGCTGATAGACTGACAAGAGTCAGGACATCAACTATTAACTCAGTAGGTGCATTGAGGCGTGCACATAATAAACTTGCGGCAAACATTGAGAATGGGATTCCACTCCCTGAGCTGTTTGAGGAGATTGGAGAGTTCCGGAACGAAGTAGAGAAACTTTATAAAATCGTAAAAAAATTATGAACAGATATTTAACTGAGCTGTCAGATGTTAGAAGGGCAATACAGGATACAGAGGAGCTAAGATATAAAGCATTTAAAAGCGGTAAAGAGGAGGAGGCCGATATTCTGGAGATTGCCTCTGTTGAACTCAAGGCCAGAGAGAGGGAGCTGGTCGTAAAAATCGGGGTTGATCTGGCAAACAGGATCGAGCTTGGAACAACATCTCTGGAGGAGCTTACTACCCGGGTAAAGGAGAGAGTTGAAAAAATGGGAAAGGCTTCAAAGGGGCTGGATAAATTCAGTAAAATACTCCTGAAGATCTCTCGTATAATCAGCAATATCGTTTGATAATCAAAGAACATGACATAATATTATTATATTTACACTCACAATTGTTTAGCATATGCAACACCTCTTTCCAAATCAGGTAAACAGTAACTCTCTGCCACTGGCATACTTTACGCTTGACAGAAACGGCGTAATCCTTTTTGTGAATGATAACTGGTGCAGTGCTACTGAGTATGCTCCCGAGGATGTAGAGGGGGTATATTTCGGTGATCTTTTACCGGACAATCAGAAGAATATATTCCCTAAAACATTCAGAGAGTTCAGATCTAAACTTAAAACAGATTTCAGAACATATAAAATAAGGAAGAAGAGTGGCGAATATGCCGAGTTTATCCTTTACGCTCGCGCAGAGACCGAATCGGGTGGATTTCTGAAGGCCCATTTTATTATGCTTGACCATGGTAGCCTTAAGACAACAGAGAGGGAGCTGACAAGGAGCAAATATATGTATAAACTACTCGCAGATAACATAAAAGAGGTTGTTTGCGTTTACAATATAACCCAGGGCTCTCATCTGTATGTGAGTCCATCTGTAACCGCACTTAGAGGATTTACCGTTGATGAGGCTATGAGTCAGACTCTCTATGACACACTAACTACTGAATCAAGACCGGTATTTGAAAAGGCGGTTGATGAAGCGGAAACTGAATTTCTGAGAAAACCTGATCAGGACTCCCCTTTCTTTCTTGAAGTTAAACAGATATGCAAAGACGGAACGGAGATAAATGTTGAGATTCAGGCAAGATTCCAGCTTGCAGCAAATGGTGACCTGGAGATGATTTGTGTAAGCAGAAAGCTCTCAAGCTCAAAACTTGAAGATACAATAAGATTAATGAGGGAGAAAGAGGTTGAGAGGATTGGAGAGCTCACCGGTGATATGTTTTGTCTTTCAGACAATGCGGGCAGGTTAATCAAATCTAACAAAAGGCTTGAGACCACCCTTGACTATAAATTTGTAGAGCTATCTTCTAACAGTCTGGCAACCATTATCCACCCGGATGATGAACTTATGTTTAAAACAGTTATTGAAAACACAACAGATGATTTTGTTGATGAGATTGACTGCAGGGTAAAGCATAAAGGTGGCGAATACAGATTGATCAACTGGAAGATAACACGCTTTGATGCTGAAAAGATATATTTATGCGCCAGAGATATTACTCCTCCTAAATCTGTGGCAAACAAAGCTATTTTCAGGCAGGTTCTTGCCAGTAAAAACAGACCTCTTATACAAATAAACGAAAAGAGGGTGACAAAACCGGAAAGTATGGCTGCCGAGATAGCTGAGGGAAGATCATATATGACAGCTGTAGCAGACTTCTCATCATCTCTGATAAGAAACATAAAGCTACTGGAGAAGAAGGACATAGAAAATCAGCTTAAGATAATTTATAAAGTGGCAAGAACAGCCTCTGTACAATCTGAAGATTTCGCCTTCATTAATAAATATGCTGCCGGTGAATATGTACCGGTACCCTCGCTCCTCTCTCTGGAAGAGGAGGGAAGAAACTCTCTGGAGGATCTGGCCGGTATGTACGAACAGTCTGAGCTTAAGATTTCACTAAAAAGCCAGGGCGGATTGATCAAGATATACGCAGATACCACAGCAGCTAGGGCACTTTTAAGGTCAATGATATCATATATGATAAGGCAATCTGATGGCAGAGGCGAAATTCTGATCAGAGCCTTCCGTGAGGATAACTCCGCACTATTTGTCATAACCAATAAAGAGCTAAAGAGTCCGTCGGACAAAAACTCAATAATCAATATCCAGAGATGCGAAGTGGTTGCATCTTCAATGGGAGGATCAATCACTTCCGATTCTAATCCCACTACAGGAACCACTATCAAAATCAAACTACCGGCGGTGGTCTGAGGACAGAAATCTCTCCAGCTATTTCATAAACACAAAATATACTGCCAGAATCAGGCAGAAGAATGCTGCCAGGTGGTTCCACTGAATCTGTACATTGAATACAACAAAAGAGAACGCAGAAAAAACTAATAATGTTATCACCTCCTGAATTATCTTCAGCTGAACAAGCGAGAAAGTCCCTCCATTACCCGCATATCCAATCCTGTTGGCGGGGATCTGAAGTGAATATTCAAAAAATGCCACGAGCCAGCTTCCAAGAATTACCAGAATAAGTGGGGTATGATTGATTTTCCCCATCTCCTGCAACTTAAGGTGCCCGTACCAGGCAAATGTCATAAAAATATTTGCTGCGACAAGCAGTAAAATTGTATAAACAGCGTTCATGTTTTGATCTAAAAATCGGCGCAAATATACATCCGAGTTTATTATCTTTGTATCAATTTTTTAAAACTTTTTTAACCATTATGAAATTTTACAGATTTATGCTAATTGCAGGTTTGGCAGGGCTCTTTTTCAGCTCTTGCAAAGAGGGTGCAGTTAAGGAGGAACCATTCAGATATCTTGCAGATGAATTTGCGGATCTAAAGGTAATCCGATACAGAATCCCTGGCTGGGACTCATTAACATTTGAGCAGAAGGAGTACATCTACCACCTGAGTGAGGCTGCCAAAGCGGGCCGTGATATATTCTGGGATCAGAACTTTAAACACGGACTTAAGATCCGCAGGGTTCTGGAGGGGATATTCGACAACTACAAAGGGGAGAGAGAGAGTGGTGACTGGAACGAGTTTCTTGTTTATGCAAAAAGGGTCTTCTTCAGCAACGGAATTCACCATCACTATGCAGAAGAGAAGTTTCTTCCGGGATGCTCTCAGGATTACTTTGCCATGCTGATGGATGAGAGTGGTCAGTCGGAGCTTAAAGAGGAGATTATCCCTATGCTTTTTGACCCGGCACTCTATCCGTACAGAAAGAACATCACAGGCGAGGGCGATCTTCTTCTAGGAAGTTCCGTAAACTTCTATGATGGTGTTAGCAGGAGCGAGGCTGAGGAGTTTTATGCAAAAATGGTTGACCCTAAAGACCATACGCCAATATCATATGGCCTTAACTCCAGACTTGTAAAGGTTGACGGCAAGGTTCAGGAGGAGGTTTACAGAGTTGGCGGGCTTTACGGACCGGCTATTGAAAAAATTATTGAGCATCTTGAAAAAGCTTCGGCTGTTGCCGAAAACGATACTCAAAGGGGTTATATAGCAAAATTGATTGAGTATTACCGCACAGGCGATCTCAATATATGGGATGAGTATAATATTGCATGGGTTAAGGACACCGATAGCCAGGTTGACTTTATTAACGGATTTATTGAGGATTACAATGATCCTCTGGGAATGAAGGCTACATGGGAGGCTGTTGTGAACTTTAAAGATCTTGAGGCATCCAAAAGGACAGAGATTATAAGTAATAATGCTCAGTGGTTTGAGGATAATTCAACTGTAAGTCCCGAGTACAAGAAAAAAGAGGTGAAAGGTGTTTCTGCCAAGGTAATAACTGTTGCTCAGCTTGGAGGGGACTGCCATCCTACATCTCCGCTTGGTATCAACCTTCCCAATGCAGACTGGATAAGAAAAGAGCATGGGTCAAAATCTGTAACCATTGCAAATATTTCTGAGGCTTATGACAAAGCGGCAGAGGAGGCTCCAAAGAGTCTGACTACTGAGTTTTCCTGGGATGAGACAGAGATCGGGCTTCTGAAAAAATATGGTTCATTGACAGGTAATCTCCACACCGATATGCATGAATGCCTCGGTCACGCATCGGGACAGCTCCGCCCTGGAACTCCTGCCGGAGCTCTGAAGGACCACTCTTCTGCACTTGAGGAGGCTCGCGCTGACATTTTTGCCCTATACTACATGCCGGACACAAAACTTGTTGAACTCGGCATAATGCCGGACGAGGAGGCGTACAAAGCATCCTACATCTCATACATTCGCAACGGTCTTATGACTCAGCTCGTAAGAATTGAGGTTGGCAAAACCGTTACCCAGGCTCATATGCAGGGGAGAAAACTGATTGCTGAGTGGTGTTATGAGAGGGGCAAAGGAGCCGGTGAGAACGGAACAGACGTTATTGAGAAGAGAGTAAGAGATAATAAAACATACTTCGTAATCAATGACTTTGTTAAACTTCGCGGACTATTTGGAGAACTTCTGGCAGAGCTTCAGAGAGTTAAATCAGAGGGAGACTATGCTGCAGGCAAAAAACTTATTGAGACATACGCTGTAAACATTAACCAGGAGCTACACAAAGAGGTTAAAGAGCGTTACGCCTCTCTTAACCTCAAGCCATACGGAGGATTTATCAACCCTAACATCATCCCTGTTGAGAAAGATGGCAGAATCATTGACTACAAAGTTGAATATCCTTCAGACTTCCTTCAGCAGATGCTTGACTATGGCAAGAAATACAGTTTCTTGAAATAGGCCACCGCGTAAACGCACCGCGTTACTACCCCAGGGGTAAAGTGTCAAACTGCTTAATTACAGACTGTTGTAAAAATTTGCTTTTTTGCATAACGTCTCAAATACCAAGCGTTTGACACTTTACCCCTGGGGTTATATTGTGTTGCATTATAAAATTCTATAACTTTATACAAACTTTTTGAAGTGGAGGATTGAGGCGATGAGAAAGAAAAGAATTATCACAGAAACAGGTGTATACCATGTATATCAGCAAGCAAATTCCAGGATAATTATCTTTTATGACGATGAAGATAAGAAGACGTTTCTAAAGTGTGTAGCAAGGAGTGCAAAACAATTCTCGGTGGAAGTATACGCATATGTGATTATGGACAATCACTGGCACTTACTTGTAAAAACTGATCATCTTTCAGATTTTGTATCTCACTACATGGTTAGTTACGTCAAATGGTATAATCATAAACAAAAGAAGGCAGGGAATTTATGTAATGGACCTTTTTCAAGTTCTCCAAAAAACAACTTGAATAATATTTTAAACTGCATAAAGTATATCTTAAATAACCCTGTGAAATCATGTATTGTCAATTATTCCTGTGATTACTTTTGGTCTTCAGCAAATCAATACTATGACGATCTTATTAATTCAAAGAGCTCCTTACGAATTAATGATTCAATAGTAAAATCGTATTTTAGTTCAAAAAAGGAGTTTGAAATATTTCTTAACACCCCAAATGGAGAACTAGATGATTTCAAAGAGGAGAAAGACCTTAGTATAAAAATTTCTAACTCGCAACTTGCAGAAAAATTGAAGTCTATTCTTAATGGAAGATCCATGAGTGAATTAACCCGGGAAGAACTAAAGAATTATATAATCCTTTTCGCTTGTGAAACAAAAGCATCATATATACAGCTTTCTAATCTATTTCAGGTAAGCTATACATTCATAAGAGATACAATTCACCATCGTCATCGTTAGTGGTGCGCTAACAATCAATCGTTAATGCGGTTCTGACACAACTCTATTACCCCAGGGGTAAAGTGTCAAACAACTTAAAATCAGTTACATACGTAAATAATAGGAAAGTCTATACTAGTCTGAATATGAATGACTTGACACATTACCCCTGGGGTTGGGGTTGGGGTTGGGGTTGGGGTTGGGGTCGGTGTTGTGTCGGGGCTGGATTGGGGTTGCGTTTTTTACTCGCCCTCATCATCCAAATGCCTGTTCCACAAATATTTATTAGTCTCTTTAATGAGGACTCCTGAAAGGAGTAGTAGCGCAACAAGGTTAGGGATGGCCATCAGGGCATTCATACTATCGGCAATACCCCATACAAGTGAAAGGTTTAATACCGAGCCTGCGAAAACGGCAGCAATCCAGAAAAGTCTGTAATAGATGATTATTCTCTTGCCGCCAAGATACTCTACAGCCTTCTCTCCGTAGTAAGACCATCCAAGTATTGTTGAGAATGCGAAGGTTATAATACCTATTGTGAGAATCCAGGAGCCGATATAAGGGATTTTTGAGAAGGCTGCCTTTGTAAGTGCAGCGCCATGTGTATGATCAATATCCGGGTGAGCTATCACAGAGCTGACCAGCACAAGTCCTGTAAGCGCGCAAACTACAACTGTATCCCAGAAAGTACCTGTAGAGGAGACGAGTGCCTGACGTACCGGGTTTCTTGTCTGAGCGGCAGCAGCAACAATCGGGGCAGAGCCCAGACCCGACTCGTTTGAGAACAGCCCTCTTGCTATACCGAATCTGGTCGCCATCATCACAGTTGTTCCTATAAATCCGCCTCCGGCCGCCTTAGCACTGAATGCCGAGTCTATTATCAGACGGAATGTCTCTCCAAGATAGGCGGAGTTGACAATCAGAATATACACACAACCTGCAACATAAAAGATTGCCATAAAAGGGACCAGTGTTCCGCTGACTTTGGCTATACCCTTCACTCCAAATAGTATTACCAATGCTACCGCAATGCTGAGGATAATACCTGTTGTCACTGTATTAATTGAAAAGGTTTCGTTTACCAATAGTGAGATTGAGTTTGCCTGTACTGTATTTCCAATTCCAAACGCGGCGATTGCGGTAAAAATACTGAAAAGTACAGCCAGCCACTTTAATTTTAGCCCCTTCTCCAGAGCATACATAGGCCCGCCGAGCATTGTTCCGTCAGCAGTCTTCTCTCTGTACTTGATTGCCAGCAGACCCTCTGAATATTTTGTAGCTATTCCGAAAACTCCTGTTATCCACATCCACAGAACAGCGCCCGGTCCTCCCAGAGCTACCGCTGTTGCCACTCCTATAATATTACCGGTTCCGATAGTTGCGGCCAGTGAGGTGGCAAGTGCCCCAAACTGACTTACATCTCCGGATGCAGCTTTGTCTTTGGTCACCGATAGCCTGATTGCTGTAAAAATTTTTCTCTGAGGGAACTTAAGAATGATTGTCAGGTAGATATGGGTTCCTAACAAAAGAATAATCATAGGCCATCCCCATAGGGCCGAGCTGACCTTATCAATAAAGGCTGCAAAATTTTCCATAGTGCGAGTTTAGTTTAAAGTAGGTATCTTTGCAAAGATAAAAAAATTGAGTTTTTGAGACGTATCTTATATATAATACTGGCCTCATTTTTTGTAGCTCTTGCAACAATCGGCATATTTTTGCCACTGATACCCACTACACCATTCCTGCTGATCGCTGTCTATTTCTATATGAACTCCTCCTACAGCAGGCTGAAGTGGCTACTCAGCAACCGCTATTTGGGCCCTTACATCCACTCTTACTTATCCAAGGAGGGTATTCCGGTAAGACTAAAAATTAAAACCATCTCCCTTCTCTGGATAACTATCTCCCTCACCTTCTTCTTTGCAACAGAGAATACACATGTAAGAGTCTTTCTCTTTATTGTTGCCGTTGCAGTAACAATTCACCTGCTAATCAAAAAAACCAAGTACTAAAAAAGAGGCCTGCCAAAATTTGTTTGGCAGGCCTCGCACCACTTAACTAATAACAAATAATCACTCAATTAATGAGCAAACCTACAACAGCTCCTTTACAGCAGCTATTGCCAGGTCATAGTTCGGCTCATCCAGAATATCCTTGGTTATCTCCTTGTACTTTACCACTCCGTTCTTGTCAATAACCACAACACCTCTGGCGAGCAGTTGGTTCTCCTTTATCAGGAATCCATACTCCAGTCCAAACTTTGAAAACTTAAAGTCTGAAAGAGTGTGAATGTTGTTTATGCCCTCTGCTGCACAAAATCTTCCCAGGGCAAATGGCAGGTCTTTAGATATGGTAAGGATTACCACATCTCCGGAGAGCTCTGTCGCTCTTTTATTGAATGTGCGGGTTTGGGTTGCACATACTCCGGTATCTATTGAGGGAAAAACACTTACAACAACAACTTTACCCTTGAAATCAGAGAGTTTCACATCCTTTAGTGTATTGTCTGATGCAATAATCTCAGGTGCTGTATCTCCAACTTTGATTTGGTTGCCTAATAGTGTAAGCGGGTTTCCCTTGGCTGCAAAAATTCCTTTTGTCTCTATCATAAAAAGATCTTTCATAATTATCATTGTTTAATTCTTAAAACATTAGATTCAACATTTTGTTTAAATTTGTATGAAAAGATTTTAGAATTATGAAGATAAAGGCAAAATATCGCTTTATTATTGTCGCAGTTGTATTTGCAACAATTGGATTCTCTGTTTCATCCTGCGATCCGGAAGATATAATTAAGGAGGTAATTACAGACAAAGACCCTGAAAAAACCAAGCTTTACAACTATGTTGACGACTTGATGGATGATGTATATTACTGGTATAAGGAGGTGCCTAAAAATATTAACAGAATACTTTATCCTGATGTCTTTGACTACTTTGACAAACATCTTGTACAACAAGACCGTTGGTCATGGATGATGACCGGAGAGGAGTATCTGAATGATAATGCTGGTATATCTACAAGCTATGGAGCAAGCTATGGTCAGTCTGTTGACTATTTTGAAGACTACTCAATAAGAGTAAGATATGTACATCCCAATACACCACTTTCAGAAAATGGCGTTAAAAGGGGCTGGGAGCTTACACATCTTAACAGCACTCCAGTAATGGATCTTGTTCGCAATAACACCTTTAACGCCCAGATGGCAAAGGCTACAAACACCTTTACATTTAAAGATCACAACAACGGAATGAAGACCTTCACAACCTCTTCAAGAGTAATTAACACAAGGTCATATCTTGCAAAAGATATCTTTACATCTGAGGACTTTCCTGGCTTGACTAAAGCGGTTGGGTATTTTAACTACCTCACCTTCAATGCACATATGACTGAGGATATTGATGAGGCAATGGCAATGTTCAAGGCCGCCGGAGTAAAGGAGTTGATTCTTGACCTCCGTTATAACGGCGGAGGAGACGGCAGAGCCACGCAGCTTCTGGCAAATTATATTGCCCCTGCATCTGCAGAGGGAAAGGTGGTTGCAAGAAGAGAGCATAACGACAAATACTCATCTCTTGACACCAAGACTGAGAATATGACTATAGTTAAGAGAATTGCCGGTTCTTTAAATCTTGACAGACTCTATGTGCTGGGTTCAAGGGGGACAGCATCTGCAAGCGAGGTAATTCTTAATGGCTTCAAACCTTTGATGGAGGTAATTCATGTCGGAACGGCAACATATGGAAAACCTAATGGAATGTATGTTATATCATATCCTGAAAACAACTACACAGACCCAAAATATATCTTGCTACCTATAGCTTTCTTTACAGTAAACAGCAAAGGAGAGGGGCACTATATAAACGGTCTTGATCCTGACCACTACAGGCCTGACGACCTTTACCACGACTTCGGGATAAATGAAGATTGGGTTAAAGCATGCCTTACTCACTCAGCAACGGGAAGTTTTCCGGCTCTTCCTCCCAAACCTGCATCTGTAAAGTCTATGGGTAAAGAGTACAGATTGCATACTGAGACAGACTCTCCTAATTACGGAAGATACACCTTTAAGCTTAACGAGAGGCTAAAATAGCTGTTTAGAATCCGTTAAGATCAAAATAGACGGTTGGAAGCAACAGAAGAAAACCAACAATTATTAACAGCAAAATGAATGGGAAAACCCATTTGAACCATTTTGCATATGGTATTCTGGCTATAGATAATACGGCAATCAACACACCTGATGTAGGAGTAATCATATTGGTGAATCCATCCCCAAACTGGAAAGCCAGAACTGTTGCCTGTCTTGATACACCTATCAGATCTGAAAATGGTGCCATTATGGGCATTGTGATTGCAGCCTTGGCACTTGCTGAAGGAATAACAATATTGATGAAGGTCTGAATCAAATACATAACCCCCAGAGAGCCACCTTTTCCCGCACCATCCATTGCAAGTGACATCTCATGAAGTATAGTATTTATCACTCTCCCCTCCTCCAGGATAACAATTATTCCTGCTGCCAAGCCAACTACAACTGCTGCAGAGAGGATATCTCTGGCCCCTTCGTTAAGTTTGCCGACAATCTCATTTGCACTGTACCCCGCTGCAATCCCGCTAAGTATCCCTAAAGCCAGGAATAGTGCCGATATCTCTCCTATATACCATCCATAGCCCATTACCCCAACTACCAGAAAAGCGATAGTAAAGAACAGCAAATTCAAAACATAGAAGTGAACCGATTTTCTTAAGGAGAGGAATCCTGTCAACGCAAACAGAGCCGAAAGAATTGGTATTAGGGCCGGAATATCAAACCGGCTGTTTCCCACCTTTATTACAGTATGGTTATAGTAAACCGAGAATAGTATCAGTGTTGCCATTACAATAATATAGCTAATCCAGGCACCTCCGGGTGTATGGTATGATATCTTCTCGCTATCGCTCTCTGCTCTCTCTCTCCAGTATTTATCCTCTTCGTAAACAGGGGATTTAAGCGGGTCTCTCCTGACCTTTGCGGCATAAAAGAGAACAAAAGATATCGTTATGATGTTAAGAACTAACCAGCAAATAAACCTATACTCAATTCCTGAAAAGAGTGGCAGTCCGGCAATCTCCTGAGCAATACCGATAGTAAACGGATTTAGTATCGCCCCCGCAAATCCTACGTGAGCAGCAACATAAACAAGTGATACTCCAACTATTGAGTCATAACCCATTGATATTGCAAGGGGAATTAACAAAACGGCAAAGGCAATCGTCTCTTCACTCATCCCAAATACTGCACCAAAAACGCTGAAGAGAATCATTATAAGGGTCAGCACAATGTTGTGTACACCCACTCTTCTAAGCAGGGCAATTTTTTCAAGACCTTTTGTAAACTTTAAAAAGGATTGAATTCCTGCATCTATTGCCTTAACAGAGTTTACAACCCAAAAGGCGGCTCCTATAACGAGAATAAAGACAACTATTCCCGCCTGTTTTGTAAATCCTTTATAAAAAGCTGTCATAACCTGCCAGCTTTGAGGCTGATTTTCAATATACCGGAACTCCAGTTGCTCAGAAGTTCCGTCTGATGCTTTTACATACTCCCCTCCCGGGACAAAAAAGGTGACTATGGCACTTAGAATAATAAGTGCAAAAATTATAACGAATGTATGCGGAATTTTAAATTTTTTATGACTCATAGCTTAATATCTGTTGGACAAAAATAGAAAAATGCTCTTTTTAATCCTAAATTTGTACAAAACCGTTATAAAATGATCAACCTAACCAAAAAACTTGCACTTCTGATAGCAGCCGCATCCCTGCTGACCGGCTCGCTTCAAGCTCAAAACAAGACTGTAATGTCGGCCTCTGACCATGACAAAGTGGTCTCAAACATTATTAAAATTGCACAAACTGACAACAGGACAATGCACCATCTTGATGTCCTTACAAACAGAATAGGCGGACGACTTTTGGGGTCTGACGCATATGAAAATGCAACCTACTGGGCTGCTGATCTGTATAAGAAATGGGGCCTTGAAGTGGTTTTACAAGAGGTTGGAGAGCTTCCTGTTGGATTTAACCGTGGTCCGTGGTTCGGAAGAATGTTGTCTGATAATGGAATGGTTCTCCACTTTGCAACACCATCCTACACTTCCGGGACTAAGGGGGTGCAGAGAGGGCATGTTGTTAAGGAGCCAAAAACCAGAGCTCAGTTTGAGAGGATGAAGGGCAAACTGAAGGGTGCATGGGTGCTCATTACAGGGGAGAACGAGGGGTGGCCGATTGATTATTCGGAGTATGCAGATACATTAAGATCTCAGATAATACAGGAAAATATTAAGATAGCACGATATAACGACTCAATAACACGAATAAACAGGGCAAATCCTGAGAAACCCAAACTTGAAACGAAACCATTGAAGGATGCACCTGCACTCTTCTACAAGGAGATGAGAGATGCAGGCATTCTTGGAATTATCCAATCATCAGCCGTTCCAATCAGAGCTCTGTACGACAGAAAAAATATTGAATATATGAGTTGGGATGAGCTTCCAACATGCCCGGACATTAAACTGAGCGAACATCAATATAAGATTATAGAGCAGATGGTTGACGAGAGACGCTATTTTCAGCTTGAGTTTGACATTAGAAACCATTTCAAACCGGGTCCGGTAAAGTATCATAACGTACTGGGTATTATTCGTGGAAGTGAATTTCCTGATGAATATGTCATGTCTGGTGGGCACCTTGATGCATTTGATGTTGCTACCGGAGGCGTTGACTGTGGAACGGGTGTTGCTCCGAATCTTGAGGCTGCAAGGATGATAATGGAGGCTGGCGGTAAACCAAGACGCTCTATTGTATTCTGCCTGTGGGCAGGTGAGGAGTTTGGATTGTGGGGCTCAAAACACTGGGTTGAGAGCAGTAAAGATAAACTGGGTAAGATATCAAACTATTTCAACAGAGATGGAGGACCTACTGTAACCAACAGCATAACAGTGCCTCCTGCAATGTTTGAGTCCTTTAAACAGGCCACAGAAAGAGTAAACGAAATAAACCCCGAATTCCCATTTACACTATACAAAAGGGAGGGTGAACCAAGACCTAAACCAACAACTGCCGGTGGAAGCGACCACGCCCATTTTGCCATTAACGGAGTCCCTACTATAAGTTTTGGAAATGCAGACCCAAAGGGGTACGATTTCAACTACGGCGAGATATGGCATACCGAGAGGGATACATATAATATGTCTATCCCTGAATATATGGACCAAACATCTGCTGTGATGGCAGTTGTTCTCTACAATCTTGCAAATCAGGATAAAATTCTGTCAAGAAAGGGGCTTTATAAATAGAGCCTTTAGATTATCTCAATATCAACAGATATAACCCAACCTTGGCGGCCGTCCGGGAGTTCTACTCTCTGCCAGCCGCCAATTTTTTCCAGTAACTTTACCTTAGTACCCTCATGAAGAATAAAAAGTGTCTTTCCTGAGTTGTCCGGTGAGCTTTTTATTGAGCTGACCGGTTTCATTATAACAGCTGAGTCGTGTGATGTGAAATCTCGTTTCTGCTGCCAGGCAAACAGAGTGGAAATAAGTCCAAACAGAGCAAGACAAATAGCTGCAAAAAATGATATTTTTCTCATCCTTGAGGTGGAGGCATATCTGAAGACAAGAATTATCAGTACAAAAGAGATTGCAAAAATGATTGAGGACCATGCCCAGTTATCTGAAGACATAATATAACTTGCATCCCTTATCCATGTGGTTAAAATGAATTCCGGCAGACTCTCAATTTTATCAAGCGTAAACTCTCTTGCCAACGCTAGATTCCTTACTGCATCTGCATCTGATGGGTCAAGCTTTAGTGCCCTTTCAAAATAGAGTATTGCTTTTCCGTTTTCTCCCAGTTTAAAATAGGTATTACCCAGGTTATACATCAATTTTGAAGAGTTATAACCAATCTCCTCAATTTTTGAATAACTCTCAAGTGCAGAGGCAAAGTCACCCTGCATGTACCTCTCGTTACCAGTATTCCACAACTCTTTATAATCAGGCACTTCTGCAGCATTAATGGTTCCAGAGAGAGAGACTGACAGCAACATAATCAACATCTTCATCCTGATTGATGGTTTTGACCCCTTTTGCCTCTCCAGAACTGTAATTAAATTCATTGCTCTCTTATAATTATTTTCCATCTCTCCGCCTCCTGGATTGGGCGAATAGCGGGCAAATTCACATACATCCATAAGATTCATAAACTCTTCAATATCTTTGATCTCCGCCCCGGTTTTATTAAGAGACTCTCTTATCTTATCTCTTGAAAGGTCTGCAAGCGGGAGAGAATATTTGTCTGATGCATATCCAAGCAGTGCCTTGTGCAGCTCTTCATAATAGGCTGAGTAGATATTCTGCTTCAGGAGGGTTTCGGCAACCCTTAGCCTCCCTTTTGCCACCTTCTCTGCTCTTCTGTTCTTAACACCTGCAATATCCTTGCTTCTCTCAATCCTCTTATCCAGGTACAATCTTGCCAGGAACCAAATCAATCCTGTAAGAAATATTATTGCAATATATAAAGGTGTCCCAAAAAACATCGGATTGCCCCTTGTTAGTCCGGATGCTCCTGTCTTAATAAATCTGACATCGTCTCCGAGGCTCCTTACAGCCTGTTTATTAACTCCCGCAGGGAGCATCTGTCCTGAGTATGAGGCATTTCCTCCGATATCTCTGCCAACCTTTACCTTAAGCTCTCCCGATGAAAGAGTTATGTACCTCTTCTTAGAGATATCATAGTAGCTGAACTCTACAGGAGCGATGGTAAAATCCCCCGGACCTCTGGGTATTAGCGGATACTCAAACTCCTTAGTCCCGGAAGCTCCGCCTCCCCCTTTTGTGCTTCTGTCAGTTGTTTTTGTGTCATACCTCTCAAAATCAGCAGGAAAATCAACCTTTGGAGCCTCTACCAAGTTAATATTTCCGCTACCGGTGATTTTTACAATTAATGAGAGGGCTTCGTTCGCATTAAGTGAATCTTTTGAGAATGAGGCATCCATTTTAAACTCTCCTACAGCACCGCTGAAAGATGCCGGTGCACCGGAGGGAAGCGTCTCTACTGTTACTCTTCCCGTTGATGTGGTAACCCTTTTTCTTATTGTTTGGAAGTCACTGAAGAAATCATCAAATATTGACCTTGGACCGCTCCTCTGATTTCTCACCTGTACCATACATACCATCTCAGCAGGATCTATCTGGATCTGCCCGGTTTGCTGAGGTATTAACATATATCTTCTGAGCAGTGCCGCATTGTAGATGGTGCCGTTTACATTTTCACGGACAAATTCAATATTTTGCGGAGTCTCTATCTCTTGACTCCAAAAGCCGTTGAAAGAGGGGAATTTAACATCTTCAAATCCCGATATAGGTACTTTTGCATATAATTTCAAAGTTGCCACAAGAGGCTCTCCCTTTACAACCCTGCTCTTGCTAAGCGAGAGTCTTAGCATTATATCGTTGCTCCCTATTGAACCGGCTGCCGCATCATCTTTTCTCCCTTCACCGGAGCTCTTCACAACCTCTATAACAAAGGGTTGAGTGGAGTACTGCCTGCCATCTACAGTTATTGTACCAGATGGAATTGTGAACTTGCCCGGATTTTTTGCCTGGAGAATATACGTATAGCTAACCTCAAAAGATTCAGTCCTTTTACCGTTGATAATCTGAGTAGAACTCATCCTTGAAGATGTAGGGCCTGCAAGAATATCAAATCCGTTAATTGCTGGAGGATCAAAAGATGCCGGATCTGCATTTGATATAAATACAATCCTGAAACTCTCATCCACCTCAACAACTCTTGGTGCATCTATATGAAATGTTACTTGTGCAAATGATGTAAGGGCTGCCGTAAAAGAGAGCAGCAATGCCCAATATCTCTTCATATTATTATTAATATTTTTCATTTACCAATTCTTTTCCCTTTGTTGGCGTTCATACATTTTTGCCTTCTCTCTCTTTACCTTCTCCTGCGTCTCGTTCTCCTTATTCTGTATAGCCTGAAGCATCTGCTGAGCAGCCTGAGGTGTTATCTTGGGGGGCTGTTGGTTCTGGTCCTGGTCTTTATTATGGTCCTGATTCTGTTTCTGATCTTTATTCTGGTTCTGATCATTATTCTGATTCTGGTCCTTGTTCTGATCTTGTTTATTATCCTTGTCTTGGTTCTGATCCTGGTTCTGATCCTGGTTCTGCTTATCCTGGTTCTGCTTATCCTGATCCCTCTTTAACATTTTCTGGGCGTATGCCAGGTTTGATTTTGTCTCCATATCTGAGGGGTTGACTCTAAGAGAATTTTTGTAAGCCTCAACTGCCTCACTCCACTTTCTTTGTGAAAGTGCATAGTTGCCAAGATTGTGGAATATCTTTGACCTCTCATCAGCTCCAATCTTTACCATTAAAGAGTCTGATGTAAGTTTTGCACCCTCCTGCTCTGCAGCAGCCGGGTTCTGATTTCTGTAAAGGGCATTAGCCAGATTATATCTTGCCTTTACAGAGAGTGAATCCCTCTCCAGACCCCTTCTGTAGTTAAGTTCAGCACTCTGAAACTCACCCTTGCCATAAGCTCTGTTCCCTTTGCGAATATCCCATCTCTCATTCTGAGCAGAAGCCAGAGTGATTGCAACCATTGTAATCAACAATATAAATGCTCTTTTCATCCCAGTTTACCTCCTTATGATTTTGAAAAGATTCCTCCCTCTTCTCTCTCCAACAATATACTCCAGAATAAGAAAAAATAGTGCAATTGCGAAAAAGTACATATACTGCTCATCAAAATCTTCAAAAACAACGGATTTGTATTGCTGCTTATCCATATTATGAATTCTGTCAACAATCGCCTCAAGGCCAAAATCTGAATTTCCGGCCTTTATGTAGGTTCCTCCTCCCTCCTCTGCCACCTCATTCAGAATTCGTTCATCAAGTTTGGAGACTACAATATTGCCCTCTCTGTCCTTAAGAAGCTCCCCGTTTCCTATTGGAATCGGTTTCCCCCCGTCTGTACCAATTCCTATTGTAAACACAGGTATTCCGAGGTTCTTTGCCTCCTTTGCTGCCATTACCGGATCGTCCTCGTGGTTCTCCCCGTCGGTAATTACTATAATGGCCCTGCTGTTTGAACTCTCCAGGCTGAAACCTCTTATTGCTGTAAGAATTGCGTCCCCTATTGCTGTACCCTGCACAGGGACAGATGAGGTTGAAATTGAGTTAAGGAATATTTTGGCCGATATATAGTCCGCTGTAATAGGAAGCTGAACAAATGATTTACCTGCGAATACTATCAGTCCAATCCTGTCTTGCTTCATCTTATCAACCAGTCGTGAAATGGCAAGCTTTGCCCTCTCAAGTCTGTTGGGAGTATAGTCTTCTGCCAGCATTGAATTAGAGACATCCAACGCAATCATTATCTCCACACCTGTCGTCTCAACCTCTTTTAGTCTGGCCCCAAGCTGAGGTCTGGCAAGTCCTACTGAAAAGAAGAACAGAGCTGCAGACCATAAAGCAATCTTGATCCATCCCCTGGATTTTGAGACATCCGGCATCAGCTTTTCAACAAGGGCTCTCTCCCCAAAACGCTCCAGTCTTCTCCTCCTGAACCTTCTTGTTATTCCGTAAAAAAGGAAGAGAAACGGAATTGCCAGTATAATCGCAAGATATTCTATTTGTGCAAACTGTATCATGTTATGGCAATCTTCTTATTACAAACAATTTAACAAAGAGTTCCAGTGCAATTGCTGCAAGTGCTATAAGCGCAAACTTCATAAAGAGCTCCCTGTATATGGGAAAAGAGTCAACTGTGGTCCTGCTTCTCTCCATTTTATTGATCTCTCCGTATATTTCCAGCAATTTGGTATTATCTGTTGCTCTGAAGTATTTTCCACCGGTTTGGCTTGCAATCTCCTGAAGCAGAGGCTCATCAATCTCAACTTTAACCTGCTGTATCTCAACTCCAAAAGGTGTAATAACCGGATATGGTGCCATCCCCATTGCCCCCACACCTATAGTGTAAACTCTTACTCCGTATGTTTTAGCAATCTCAGCTGCCATAAGCGGAGTTATCTCCCCCCTGTTGTTAACACCATCGGTAAGAAGTATAACCACTCTGCTGGGAGCAGGCGAATCTTTAAGTCTTGCGACAGCAGTTGCAAGGCCATTCCCTATTGCAGTTCCATCCTCAATAAGACCTGTCTCAATCTCCTTTATAAGATTAATTAGTGTTGGTCTGTCAGTTGTCAGGGGACACTGGGTAAAGCTCTCTCCGGCAAAAACAACTACTCCCATTCTGTCTGAAGGTCTCTGCGCTATAAACTCAATAGCAATATCTTTGGCGGCACTGATTCTGTCCGGTTTAAAATCCCTTGCAAGCATTGAGGTGGAGACGTCAATAGTGAGAACAATGTCTATACCCTCTGTATCAACCTTCTCAAAATCTTCTGAGCTTCTTGGTCGTGCTATTGCTGCAATTATTGCTGATATAGCTACTATCCTTAAAATAAAGGGTATATGCCGGGAATATCTCTTCATTGCCCCCCCCTTTCCGCTCCATGGCTGACTATAGGAGACCATTATGGAAGGAGCTCCCCTCCTTAACTCTCTCCAAATATAAAGGGCAATCAGGGGCAGGAGAATCAACTCAAGAAAAAGTATATCGGGATATTCAAAAAACATATCTACTCCTCCTTCATTATTGCAGTAGTGCTTACAAATCTTATAGCCCTTGGAATTGCATTTTCGTTCTCAGTCTCGGTTGCAACATATTTTGCAAACTTGACAAGGTCTGCTACCTCCAGAAGCTCTTTTAATGAATTATACTCGGACTCCTCAATCTCCTTTGAACGAAGTTCATGAAGTATCTCCGCGGATGTCTTCTCCATAGCCTGCAGTGCGAATCTTGCCTCTATATACACCCTGAGAACATCTGTAATTCTTGTATAGTAAAGCTTCATCTGGTTGTTCTGCCACAGCCTCTCGTTACGTATAGTTTCAAGCTCTTTAAGTGCTGCTATATATGGTGAGTCCGGTATTGATGGTTCGGCAAAAAGCGAACGCCTCTCCCTCCATCTCTTCCACAATCTTATAAAAAAGAATATTATTGCAACTGCAGCCACTGCAACTGCAATCCAGGGGAGAAACTCTTTAACGGTATAAGGGTAGGTCATCTGCTCCTTAATATCAAATGGCCTGTATGTCGTTGTGTCAATCTGTATTGTTGTAACCTCAAGCTTTCCGGCATCAAAGGTTACTGTGTCAATTGACCCGTCGGGATTCTGAAGATATCCGTTTATTAAAGGTATGACGTGCGATCCGCTGTCAAATGATGTGAAGGTGAAAGTGGTCTGCAGCTCTGTGCCTGAAGAGTCTGTCTTAAGGGTATCTGTTTTTGGCTGGGAGACCAATTCAATATTATTGCCTAAATCTCTCTGAAGATTCTGCAGAAAGAAGTTTGAACCGGCAGGCACCTTTGTGATAAAAGAGAAGGTAGCCTGATCTCCAATTAATAGTGTATCTCTTTGATTCATCCCTTTCATCTGTTTTTAAACAGTGTTACAAGTCCCTTTACAAAGTCCCCCTCAGTTGAGATTTCAACTCTGTCCACACCATACCTCAGCAGAGTGTTTTTAATAACAGAGGCGGCCTTGTTGTTCCAATTGTTAAAATGCTCTCTGACGGATTTGCTGGATGTATCCACCCATAACTCCTCTCCGCTCTCGGCATCTTTTAGTTTTACCAAGCCAACATCCGGGATCTCCCTCTCTCTGGGGTCAAATACAGATATAACAGATATCTCATGTCTGTTTACACCTATCTTTAATGCTTCACTCCAGTTAGGCGTGAACTCCTTGTCAAAATCTATCAGGTCCGATATTAAAAAGGCTGTGCACCTTCTCTTAATTGCATTTGTAAGGTATCTGAGAGCTTCGCCGACATCTGTTCCGTTCTCCTGCGGTTCAAACTCAAGCAGCTCTCTTATGATGCGCAAAAGATGGCTCCTACCCTTTTTAGGAGGGATGAACTTCTCAACTTTTGAGCTGAAAAAGAGCGCTCCAACTTTGTCATTGTTTGCAGAGGCAGAAAACGACAATACAGCGGATATCTCGGTAATAAGATCCCTCTTAGATTTGCTTTTTGTACCGAACATTCTTGATCCGCTTACATCAACAAGAAGCATAACTGTCAGTTCTCTCTCCTCCTCAAATACTTTGACATAAGGTGCATTCAAACGGGCAGTAACATTCCAGTCCATGCTTCTGACATCATCCCCGGGCTGGTACTCTCTGACTTCACTGAATGCCATTCCTCTCCCCTTGAAAGCAGAGTGATACTCACCGGCAAATATCTGCCTTGAGAGCCCTTTCGTTCTTATCTCAATCTTTCTTACCCTCTTTAACAGATCGTTCTCCATACTACGGAACCTCTACTGCATTCATTATTTCAGTAATGATATTTTCTGATGTTATATTCTCCGCCTCAGCCTCATAGGTAAGACCAATCCTGTGACGAAGGACTTCATAGCAAACCGCTCTTACATCTTCCGGAATCACATACCCTCTTCTTTTGATAAATGCATACGCCTTTGCAGCCATAGCCAAGTTAATGCTTGCCCTTGGAGAGCCTCCGTAGGATATGAGCCCCTTTAGTTTGGGCAGTCCGTACTCTTCAGGTGTTCTGGTAGCGAATACTATATCCACAATATACCTCTCTATCTTCTCGTCCATATACACCTCTCTCACAACCTCCCTGGCTTTTATTATGTCCTCAGGTTTTATTACTGCGTTGGCTTTGGGAAAGGTTCCGCTGTTATTCATCCTTATAATCAGCTTCTCCTCCTCCTTCTTTGGGTAATTTACCACAACCTTAAGCATAAATCTGTCAACCTGGGCCTCTGGCAAAGGGTATGTTCCCTCTTGCTCTATGGGATTTTGAGTTGCCATCACCAGAAATGGCTCCGGCAGCTTAAAGCTATTCTCACCTATTGTCACCTGTCTCTCCTGCATTGCCTCCAAAAGGGCACTCTGCACCTTTGCCGGTGATCTGTTGATTTCATCAGCGAGTACAAAATTTGCGAAAATGGGACCCTTTCTTATCTTGAACTCCTCTTGCTTCTGGCTGTAAATAAGAGTACCTATCAGGTCTGCCGGGAGGAGGTCCGGAGTAAACTGTATTCTGCTGAATTTTGCATCAACAATTGAGGCAAGAGTATTAATAGCCAATGTTTTTGCAAGCCCGGGCACTCCTTCCAGAAGAATGTGTCCGTTTGCCAAAAGGCCTATCAGCAAATTTTCAACTAGTTGTTTCTGACCTACAATCACCTTGTTCATCTCAAGTGTGACCATATCTACAAATGCGCTCTCTCTTTGAATCTTATCGTTGAGCTCCTTGATGTTGACACTTTCCATACCGGTCTCTCTATTTTTTGTATTTTTGTATCTTTATTGAGTATCCAACAAATTTAATTAATTATTCAATGCGCCTCTTCATCAAGTTGTCATATAACGGAAGAAACTACAATGGCTGGCAGTCTCAACCGGGGCATCCGTCTGTCCAGACTCAGCTTGAAAGAGCATTGTCAATCTGGTTTAAACAGCAGATTGATGTCACAGGGGCCGGCAGGACTGATACTGGTGTCCATGCTATTAACTATGTAGCCCATTTTGACCTTCAATCTGACAGCTTGACACTGCCGAAGGACACAGAAAAGACAATTTTCAAAATTAATGCCATTTTACCCTCTGACATAGTTGTTCATCATATTTGGCAGGTTTCTGATGATGCTCATGCAAGATTTGATGCAGTCTCAAGAACCTACAGATACTATGTTCACTCACAAAAAAGCGTATTCTTAAATGACTATTCACTCTTCTATCCACACAAACTGGACATTGAGAAGATGAACAGAGCGTGTTCTCTTATTGAGGGCACACATGACTTTACATCAATGGCAAAATTACATACTGATGTCAAGACAAATATTTGCACAGTAACATACGCAAAATGGGAGTCCGGTAGTCCACTTTGTTTTGAATGCTCCGACTCTCTACAATTTACAATCTCAGCTAACAGATTTCTAAGAAATATGGTAAGAGCAGTTGTAGGGACAATGCTGGAAATTGGAAGGGGACGTGAGAATCCGGAGTGGATAATTGATGTGCTTAACAGTAAAAACAGGTCTGCTGCCGGTAACTCTGTCCCCGCACATCCGCTTTTTCTAACCGGTATTGATTATTTATAGATGTCGTTTCCTTTTGAATCTATCGCGACAATTACAGGCATATCTTTAACCACAAGTCTTCTAACTGCCTCTGTACCTAACTCCTCAAAAGCAACTATTTCAGAGCTTATGACACGTCTGGCCATTAAAGCGGCGGCGCCCCCGATTGCTGCAAAGTAAACTCCGTTGTATTCAATAATGGCTTTTGTCACCTCCTCTCCTCTTAGCCCTTTGCCTATCATAAACCTTAAGCCGTTTTCAATTAATTTTGGGGAGTAAAGGTCCATTCTCCCACTGGTTGTAGGACCTACAGATCCTATCGGCCTTCCTGGTTTAGCTGGACACGGACCGGCATAAAATACAACAGCTCCTCTGAAATCAAATGGCATTGGCTCGCCTGCATCTATAAGCTCGCACAATTTTTTATGTGCAGCATCCCTGGCGGTATATATTGTTCCCGAGATATAGACCATATCTCCTGTCTTCAGGCTTTTCACTATTTCGCTATCCAGTGGTGTGGATAATTCAATTCTCTTTTCGTTCATTTTGAAAATTCTTTGGAATAATTGATAACGCTACAGACTGCCCTCTGCGTGCCTTGTTGCATGACAACCAATATTTACAGATACTGGTAGTCCTGCTATATGAGTTGGATATGAGATTATGTGGACACCTAATGCTGTAGTCTCTCCTCCAAGTCCTGCTGGTCCTATCCCCATAGAGTTTACCGCCTCTAATAACTCTGCCTCCAGAGCTGCAAGATGAGGCTTGTCACTTGGTGTTCCAACCTGACGCAACAGTGCCTTTTTACTTAATATGGCACTCTTCTCCATAGTGCCTCCAATTCCTACCCCCACTATAATCGGAGGACATGGATTGGGTCCTGCCTCCTTAACTGTTTTTAAAATAAAGTCCTTCACCCCCTGAATTCCCTGGCTTGGCTTTAGCATTTTCAGCTGGCTCATATTTTCGCTTCCAAATCCCTTTGGAGCTACAGTTATATGTAACACGTCACCCGGAACAATTTCATAATGAACAACAGCAGGGGTATTATCCTTAGTGTTAATCCTTTCAAGAGGATCATTTACTACAGATTTGCGAAGATAACCTCTCTCATACCCCCTTCTAACACCCTCATTGATAGCATCCTCAATAAAACCGCCATCAATTTTCAAGTCCTGGCCCATAGTTACAAATACAACTGTCATTCCTGTATCCTGACAAATTGGACTCATCTCTTCAGCTGCAATCTCTGCATTTTCAACAAGCGTTCCCAGAATCTCTCTGCCAAGCGGGGAGCTCTCCCTCTTCATACAATCTCCAAGACAGCCCTTTATGTCTTCTGTAATTACGCAATTTGCCTCAATGCATAACTTTTCTACAAGCTCTGTAATATCTGATGAATTTACTATTCTCATATTCTATCAATCTTTTCGTTTCAGGAAGTGGACAGTATTTCTGTTTTCTAAATCCTCTGAATTATTATCAATTAATCCCACAAGGCACCAAGTTGATGTTTTTGGATCCTTGACGAGTCTCTTAACCAGTGAGAAGTTTAATACCTTTGAGGTATTGCTGACATGGAGCCTTGGCCCGTCACATACCACTACCCTCTCTCCTATCTTAATATGGTTTTCGTCATAATAGGATACAGGCATTGACTTGGATAGAGTCTCCTCTATCTTACCGGAAAGTTTTTCAAAATCAATCACTGGTTCTTTGAAAAACTTAAGTACAAACCCCTTTCTAATGTCTGAACTGAAATAACAATCTTTAGACACATTGAACTCATCTTCAAGAACCTGCATTGTCACATCCTCTGCTGTATGGGCCATTTTTCTGTATGTAAGGGATTTATGCACAATTTCATAAATACTGGCGGGTAGAGGGCCAAATACACTTGGTCTGGTTACAATAATCTCTTCACCTATTCCGACAATAATATCGGCATTAATACCGAGTGCAGGATAGAGCAAATCAAAGTGCTCAATAATAACTCTTCTCTTCTTATGCAGCAGACTCTTTACAAAGTCCACAATTTCATACATCTGGGTAAAGGCTGTCTGAAACCTCATATCAATATGATAAGATCCTGCTTCCTTAAAATCGTCCAGCCCCTCCCTTACCTGCATTATTTTTCTTGGGTTCAGAATGTCGTCATCGTTAGAGAGTTCAAGCCCGGGAAACATCCCCTTTATCAGAGAGGATTTCCCCGAGCCTGCATCTCCTACAATCCCGATAAGTCTGTCATTAAAATGGAGATGCCTCTGCGCAATCTGCTCGCCCAGAAACATTAGCCTCTCACGCCCCCTTGGGGCAAAATATTGCGAAGAGACTGAGTACTCCTGAAGTAGATTTTGCATATGGCATTTAGTTTTTAAAGCGTTAGCTTCATTTTCATTAACGGTGCATGCTGTTGAGCTCCGTACACATCGGTCTCGCCCAAGGCCCCGGAAGGTATCGGGCGAATTATTGTAATTTTAACAGCTTTTGCCGGGTCAAAATAGACAAGACTTATAATGTCATTCTCATCTATTTCATAAAGAGCAGCAAACATTTTGCCATTTATTGCCCTGGCCTCTTTTGCCCTTTTGTACATATCTATATCTTTGAAGATAATGTCAAAAGTTAGTTCGTACGGACCTGAATTTTTGCTCCTTATAACGGATGCAATATCAATCAAATTATATTCCATAATATTCTAATCCTTTTAGCAGCCCTTTGTGAACTGTATATAATCAATCGGGAACAAATCAGCAGGATTATCAACCTTCATTAGGTGATAAACATTGAATTCAAACACCTCTCCAACTTTACAGTCAGAGGGTGAGAACGGGAATGCCAGATTGCCCGCAGTAGAAATTCTTCCCTCATAACCATAATGAAGCATTGTACTTCTTGCAAATCCGCAGATTGTATCTGCCTGATCCTGTGTAGGAGCCACTGCCTCTATTATAATCATTAGCTCATGCGCCACCTGCTGTTCAAGATTTGGGAACATTGCCATAACCCCATTTTTACCATAAATCTTGAAGTCAAGGAAGAAATCTTTTATTCCGTAGTGCTCAAAATTGTTTCTGACCCTCTCCTTTACACTCTCAACAATTTTATCAATCTGAGATATCATTACAGGGTCCTTTGCTGCAGCACATGATATTGTTCTGTAACCTACCCTCCTCACACCTTCAAGTTTTACAAAATACTCTTCAGTAGGGACAAACTTGCTTCCCTTAACCTCAACCATGTTGTCTGTAATCTGATTGAAACTTGATTCGTGCAGGTTTATGGCACCTCCGGGACCCGGAAGAATGTATGGGTTTGTCTTTTCATACAGGGTATGTGCTGCTACCGAAAGGGTCGTGCACCTTCTCTGTGGTGACAGGGGCTCCAGTACAAATCCATCCTCTCTTAGGTAACCGAACATACAGTCGCTTCCACTTCCCGGAAGAGCTGCAATGGCTGCGCACTCCAGGATTTTACCAAGGTGTATTGCAAGCCCTTTATCAAACCCCTCTTTTATAGCCAAAGCCGAAAATACAGAAGGATCGTACGAACGGCCGGCAAGAATTACATCGGCACCGCCTTCAAGAGCTTTTATGAAAGGCTCCTCGCCCATTTGTGCGACAATCCTCACTGACTCCTCAACATCATCCTCAGTTATCTCCTTTGCAGGGAAAAGTGGTGAGATATAACCCTTCCTTAGATTCTCCTTAACAAACTCCTTATCAAACTCAGACTGTATCACTGCAAGCTTGAATGTAAGTGTCTGTTCTTTGGCAATCTCTCTCACTATCTCAAGGGTAAGGTCTACGTGAGGTCTCCCTCCGCTGCCTCCGGCTGTCCCTATTATAACAGGAATACCGGCCTCAATGGCTGCTGGAATCATAATTGCAAGGTCTCTCTTAACAGAGTTCTTATCTGTAAAGGACTTGCCCGCACCCAAATAGTAAGGACCCGGATCGGTTGACCCGGCATCCACCGCTATTACATGCGGCTTGCGCTTCATCCCCTCTTTAAAGGAGTCCATTGGGAATCCGTAACCAAGTATCGCCGTAGGCGACAGTATTCTCATCTCTTTCATGCTAAAGAATATTTTTTAGAGCAGATATTCTGCTCATCTCGTTGAAAACTATCATATATCCCTCATCAACTCCCATCCCCGGCTTTGCCAGATACTGAACAGGTGAGGTAGCCATAGCTATATGTGCGCAAACTTCTGCAGAGCGGTTTGTTTCATTGCAGGTTCCCCCCAGGTATGCTCCCATTCCGTGGCTTTTGCAGTATAGTACAGCCTCAATAGAGTTGTTGATGCCACCAAGGTCAGGGGTTTTAATCTGCGCCATATGGCCTGCCTTTGCCTTGGTAAAATCAATTATATCTTCAAGTGTATTGCACCACTCATCCGCTACGATCTCGGCCTTTATCCCTTTTCTCTCCATATACTTTCTGATTGCTGCAAGTGCCTCTATCTGAGCCTCTCTTTCACCCATATCAACAGGACCCTCTACTCTTAAGTGGAAAGGTTCGGCTAGCTGAGACAACTCTCCAACATAGTCTGCGATCTTTTCAAAATCATTATTGAACACCTGACTAAGAGTACCATACACGTCTATGTGGATAGTTGGGTGATAGCTATCAAAAGGCTTGAGTTTTATTATTCTGTCTCTTAACCACTCAATGTATGCGGCTATCTTTTCACCCTTAAGGCCAACCTTACCCTCAACATGGTTGAAAAGGGCATGAGGCAGAACCTGAGCAGCCTTCATTATCATCTTGTCTGCATTAAGGTACCTGTCATCTCCTGACTGAGTAAATATAGGAATCATACTTTCAGAGATTTCTGTGCCATATTCATCTGCGATAACCTGAGCCATTAATTTAGACTTGCTCTTTGCAACTGCATCAAGGCATGCCTGAGTTACTCCATAACGAATAGCAGTATGATATTGTTTGCCTGTTGAGAGACTTTTACTCTTGTCAACAAGGTTTGCCATCTCTCTGAATGATGTAATCTCTTTGCCCTCATACAGAGGAGCGATCTCACTTTCAATAAGCGGAATGAAATCCTTTGCCAGAAACAGCGGATCTCTTCCACCTGCACCTGAATACTGAACTGCTGCACAATCACCATGAGCTACAGCTCCATTTTCAAGAATAAACATTACTGAAATAGATTCTCCGGCCTGTCTTACAGCAGTGAACCCTTCAGTAGCCGGAGCCCCTTCATAAAATGCACCGTCGTTTTTTGCACCCGCCTTGATGGCCTTCTGGTCGTCAAAGAAGAATCCGGTCTTACCGGCTGAACAAATTACCTTTGTTATTTTCATGTTAATCCCCTTTATATCTATTTTGGCCTTCCTACAAGGAAGCCTTTACCTATTGCATAAACATCGTCAATAACCATCTGAAAGCTTACCGGACGATTTTCAAAAGCAGCCCTCTGCTCAAGTTTCTCTCTGTGGAAATCCTTAAGATCCTTTGTGAATGGAAGGTTCCCAATTTCCAACAACCTTACGGCTCCTGAGTTATCTCTTGCAGGCATTACCTTTCCTGCGTTGTATCTGCTGGGTGCAAACGGAACATCAAGAACTCCGGCTTCAAAAGCTGCAACTGTTCCCAATGCAAAGTCACCCCTTCCAAGCTCCTCTACTTTTCCCAGAATACACCTCATCTCCTGCATAATAATGTTGCTCTCGGCAACAACAGCGGGAATCTCAGTGAAACTTTGGTCTTTAAGCATAGATGTAAGCTGTTTTGTTGCTCTAAGCCCTGATGCGTTTGCCTCTTTAGTGGGAACACCCATTGCTTCGTGCGGAGTTTTAACAATAACTTTGGTTGCCTTAGCCAATACAGCGGCAGCTGCACCCCATGATATTACTCCAAAGGATTTTGATTCATCCTGAGGAAAGCCTCCCATCCATTGGTGGAATACTGTTGTTACCTTTACGTCCCTGTATCCGAATTTGTCCAGATACTCTCTTGTCATCATCTTGAGAGATCTTATTGCAGCCACATCCTGAATCAGGTTTCCGCACTGACCATAACCAACAGTTATATCCTTTACTCCCTGCTCTGCTGCAAGAAGAGACTCAAGTACTGCAACAGAGTTTGATATACACGGAGCAACAAGTGTGCCTGTAAGCGGACCGAACGGTTCTCTGTTGATTGAGACGCCTGCCTCTTCGTACATTCCAATTAATCTGTCTGCATATTGCCAGTGGGCAATGGTCTTCTCAAGAGAGTGGTTCTTTGAATACGGAATATTGTATGAGATTCCGCCCCCCTCATACGAAGTAAAGCCTCCCGCAATAGAAATCTCTGTTAAAAGTCTTGCATCTGGTGTTCCGTGACGAACCTGAACAGGAGAATCCAGCGATGAGGTTACCTTGCGGCATATCTCAACTCCATAGTTTACTATTGGAAATCCGTTCAGCATTGATCTTCCGCTCTCACGACTCTTCTCAATTCCTGTCTGAGCCTCTGTATATCTGTTAAGCCTTGTATAGCTGTCCACAGTTGTTGGGAGCAGGTCTGCCTCCCCCTCTTTCTCAAGATACTGAAGAAGTTTAATATGTTCATCATAAAGCGCAACACCTGCCCTCGGCTGGATCAGGGTCTCCCCGCTCTTGTCCGCCTGCTGCATTTTATTGCCGAAACGCCTCTCCTGAGCAATTGCCTTTTGATAGCTTACAGCCTCGTTAAAGTCAACGCCATCTCCTGTAGGCCACTGCTTCAGAACCTCCTTGCGTTCTGCAAAGAACTGATCTTCCGGAATTCTTTTGTTTCTGATTTCCATTGTGATTTTTTAATTTTATATTTCTTTTAACTCTCTTTTCAAAATTTTCAAAGCAAGCATTGGATCAACGCTGCTTAGCAAACCCATTGAAGCGAAAATATACTTTGAATCAAGATAGTATTTTGGACTTCTGGGTTTGGCATACATAAATCTCTGGCTGTCATATTTTGACCCGGCAAGAATTTTTACCGGATCTTTGCTGTTGATCAAGGCTCCGCCAATTCCTATAACTGCAGGAACCTCTGACAGGTCCTTACCTGTTAGTGCAAACATTTGTCCTAATGGTGTATAAACACTCTCTACCACACCTGAATGGCGCTCTGTAGCAATCTCTATTGCGACTCTTGCCAAGGCCTCCTCCACTCTCTGTTGCGGGGAGTCCTCAACTGCTACTGTATCTGGATTGGCTATACATTGGTCCAGCCACTCTTCAACCTGATCAGCCGGAACATCAGATAGTGCAGATATAATTCTGATATCTGTTGCCTCTTTCAGTGATGGCAGGCTGTATCTCATGCCCAAATCTCCCTCAACGCTCCGTTTGGCATAAGGCTCAGGCAATCCCTTTGGCAGCATATTTTCAAGGGATGGTCTCCCTTCGCTCATAGAGTATATATCCGTTGTGGCACCTCCAAGATCAACGGCCATAAGGTCACCCATTCCGCTCTCTCCTGCTGCCCCTTTACTTAGAAGTTCACAAGCCCTCATTACAGCCAGCGGAGTGGGTATAATCTCATAACCGCTCATTTTCTGAAGAAGAGATAGCCCTTTGGCCTCAACTATTCTGTTTATGAATAGCTCTTCAATACATTTTCTTGCCGGCTCAATATTGAGTTTGTTGAACTCAGGCATTACATTTTCTGTGATAACAAACTGTTTGCCTGAACTTGTGAAGATATCCTGAAGCTCGTGAGATGCGCTTTTGTTTCCCGCAGCAATTATTGCAAAGTCGCCTTTAATCAGGCATAGTCTCTTTGCGTTAGATGTTATGACCTCTCTGTTTCCACCATCAGTCCCTCCGCATAACAGAATCAGATCCGGAGATATCTTCTCAATCTCCATCTGTTCCGCCATTGATATCTCAAAAGAGTAGGTCTTGACAACCTTTGCTCCGGCGCTTGAGGCTGCGAGCCTTGCCGCCTTCGCAGTCAGCTCCGGGACCAGCCCCAAAGCTACCATCTTTAAACCGCCGGCTGCACTGCTGCAGCATATTAGTCTATCATAGCTCAGCTCACCGATGGCAGACTCCAGTTTACGGAGAGCGGCGTGAAAACCCTCTCTCACATCTGTCCCGATGGTAGTGAAGGCGCACGCCGTTCCCAATATACTGCCACTCTCACTATCCGTTGCGGCCAGTTTTGTATAGGTGCTCCCGATATCTGCCGTTAGATAAATCATCCCTATTGGAGCATAATTTTCAAATCTTCAATTGTGGTTTCAGGCTGAGTTCCCGGAGGGTAAACCTTTGTAAACCCCATATCAAGGAACCTCTTTTCCACCTCACTGAACTCCTGCTTTCCTACTACCAGGTTTCCGCCGGCTAAAAGCGGAATATTCTTCAGACCAGCCTCGTCACACTTCTCTCTGAGTCCATTACAGTCAATTTCTCCGTGGCCGTAGAGAGACGAGACCAAAATAGCATCTGCGTTTGTCTCAAGAGCCGCCTCAATATACTCCTCTTGTGAAACCATTACGCCGAGGTTGACAATATTATAACCGGCTTGTTCAAGTGCATAGGCAAGAATTTTGTTGCCTACAGCATGAACATCAGCTCCAATGACCCCGGTAACGATAGTTTTTTTCTTCATAGCACCATTTTTGTAATAAATGTGTATTAATTTGATACATTTTGCTTACAAATTCAAAGCAAATTTTATGCGCACTTTATGCAAAATGCGTGCCCTAACGTTGGATTTTAAAAATATTTTACAACTGGATTTTTATTTTTATATTGGTATAGAAAATCGTTAACAATTACAAATCATTTTTAATATATGAAAAGGATTTATACTACGCTTATTATCTGCGTATTCGCATTTTATTCAGAGTATGGTTTTGCACAAGAATCTGCAAAAGATATAAAAATTGTAAATTCAAAAATTTCTGGTGTAACACTTTTTGTAGATGGAGCAGAGATAATCAGAGAGACATCTGTTGAGATTACAAAGGGTGTGACTACCTTAAGTTTTCAGGGTCTTTCCAGAAGTATAATAAGAAACAGCGTACAGTTCTCTTCAGATAAAAACCTCACTATTTTATCAGTAACTCAGAGGAGTAACTTTCTGGTGAAGAGCGATAAAAGCTTGGAGCTTGAGAAACTGGAGAAAAGGTTAAGTGAATTAAACGGAAGAATTACAGACGAGAGTTCAAACCTCTCTGTTATACTTGAAGATATGGATTTCTTAAGAGCAAACAGAAGTATTGCCGGCCATAGTACTGCCCTGACTGTTGCAGCTGTTCAACAGATGTCTGATTATTACAGCAACAGATTCTCCGCGCTTAAAATAAAAGAGATTGCAAAGAGCAAAATAATCAAAGAATTGACAGAAAGCAGAGACTCTTTAACCAGGGAGATTGAACACATGAGGAGAGATAACACTCTTCCCAGCGGGGAGATCTTGGTAAAGGTAAGTTCGGCGAATACGGGAATCTACAATCTCAGACTTACATATGCAACATCAGGGGCAAGTTGGAAACCCCTCTATGACATTAGGGCCGAAAGTTTAGACAGGCCTTTGATACTCTCCTATAAAGGTGAGGTTGTTCAGAGAACCGGAGAGAACTGGAGCAATGTTGTATTAAGGCTGTCATCCGGGAGCCCTTCAGTTTCAGGAATATTGCCCAAACTTGAACCTCAGTATCTTAGATATCCTCAGATTGTAGCAATAAGAGGGGCCAAATCAATTCAGAGGGATATGAACTTAGCCTACAGCACTATGGAGGTACCGGAGAGTGCAGAGGCTCCAGCTATTATATCTGAGAGGCAAACCTCTGTAGAGTTCACAACAGCTAACAGATATACTATAAATTCAGACGGGGAGAGCCATATTGTGGATCTGACTACATACGAGATGCCTGCCGAATACAAATACTTTGCAATTCCAAAGATTGAGAAGGATGTATATTTAATGGCAAGTGTGGCAGAGCGTGAAAAATATAACCTTCTCAATGGGGAGGCAAATATTTACTTTGAGGGAAGATTTACCGGAACAACTTTTATTGATGCAGAGAATACCTCAGATACCCTGAATTTCTCTCTTGGAAGAGACAGGGGCGTTGCAGTAAGCCGGGAACAAATTACAGATTATACAGAACACAAATTTATCGGTAGTAAGAAAGAGGAGTTAAACGGTTGGAGAACAGTTATAAGAAACAATAAAAATCAGCATATTAATATTATAGTTGCAGATCAGATTCCTGTTTCAACCATTGACGAGATAGAGGTATCTGTTCAGAATTTATCAGGCGGGGTACTGGCCAGAGAGACCGGTGAGGTAAAATGGGAAATCAGTCTGGAGCCCTCTGCAAGCAAACAAATTGATTTGCAATACATTATTAAATATCCTAAGAATAAAACAATTGTAAAATGATGAATGAACAATTATCTGTTTGGCTTGACAATCTTTTACCCTGGTTGCTTACCCACGGGATTAATATTCTCATAGTTATATCAGGAACATTTATACTCAATAAAGTATTCAAAAGAATAATCCGTAGAAGCGTAAGAATAGCTGTAACATCTAACAGTCAGGTTTCACAGGATGCCGAGAAGAAGAGGGAGGAGACATTAATGAGGATCTTCAATGGAATTGTGAAAATACTCTTAATCACTATAGCTACCCTGATGATTCTTTCTGAGATAGGAATTAAAATCGCCCCTATTCTTGCAGGTGCGGGGATTGCAGGTATTGCCGTCGGATTTGGGGGACAATACCTTATACGCGATATTATTACCGGTCTGTTTATAATAATTGAAAATCAATTCAGGGTTGGCGATGTAGTCAGTATAAAAGGAGTTGGTGGCACTGTTGAGGATATTACTCTCAGAATGACTACCCTAAGGGATCTTGACGGGACTGTACACCATATTCCCAATGGGGAGATAACTGTAGTCTCAAATATGTCAAAATATTTCTCTCGTGTAAACTTAAATATAGGTGTTGCTTATAACACAAGGCTTGACCATGCAATAGAGGTTGTAAACCGGGTGGGTAAAGATCTTGCTGAAGATCCCGCCTGGAAAGAGCACATAATATCTGCTCCTCAATTTCTTAGGGTGGATAGCCTGTCAGACTCCTCTGTTGATCTTAAGATACTCGGCGATACTAAACCAATTATGCAATGGGCTGTTATGGGTGAGCTTCGCAAACGGATAAAAGAGGCCTTTGACAAAGAGGGTATAGAGATTCCGTTCCCTCAGCTTACTGTACACAAAAATTAACTTTCTGTATGAGAATAAAATTACTCCTGACATTTTTTTCATTTATTTCAATAAACATTGCGCTTGGTCAGAATGGTTCAGGTATTGAAATTATTACAGACAGGCCTGACCAGACTGAATCTGCCAGAATAGTTAATTTTGGAAGGCTGCAGATTGAATCCGGGCTTATTATGGAGTGGCTGGGAGGTGGTCCGGAGAGTGAGAGGCATCTGGGAGTACCTCAAACTCTTTTCAGGATGGGTGTCAGCAATTATATTGAATTAAGAGGGAGTATTTCTGCTGATGGCATTTTCAATAGATATGGAGATGGCTGGAAAAGTAAATATGGGATTGGAGATGCAGAGATAGGAGCTAAAATATAGCTGTTTAAAAAAGAGGGATCCCTTACTGAGGTTGCATTTATTTCACACATTCTTATGCCATCCGGGTCAAAAGGAATCTCTTCAGGTGAGTGGGGAACTATTAATAAACTTGCTGTCTCTCATGAGCTAACCAACAGCCTTAACATTGGGTACAATATTGGATATGACTGGTTCAGTAAATCAGGGGGTGAGTTTATTTATTCAGCAGCTTTAGGAGTGGTATTAAGTGAACGATTGGGAGCATATGCAGAGATATACGGATCAGTTACAAATACAAAAGTTTTACAAATAAATGCAAATAGTGGATTGACATATCTTGTAAAAGAGAATATTCAGCTTGACATATCAGCTGGAAGCGGTCTTAATAATAAAATGGTTTACATTTCAGCTGGAATAAGTTATAACATACCTTTATAAATTCAACTATGAAAAAGTTCTCAATAATAATCAACTTGCTGCTATTTGTGGCAATGATTACAGCTAATGCCCTGGCAAATGCACTACCTATAAACGGCCTTACAACCGGAGAGCTGTCAGATTTATATCCGAATTTATTTGTTCCTGCGGGAGTTACATTCTCTATATGGGGGCTTATATATCTACTTTTATTCGTTTTTATTATAAATCAGACTGTTGCAGCAATAAACAAAAAGGCTTCGGCCTACCTACTATCTCCTTTGGCCACCTGGGCTTTTGCACTTACATGTCTGTTTAATGCCCTCTGGATAATTTCCTGGCACTACAGGCTTGTCTTTCTGTCTGTCGTTATTATGATCCTTCTGCTACTAACTCTGATATATCTTGTAAAGAGAATGGACAAAGAGAATATTGACACTCTCTGGGCCAGATTCTCTGTAAAGCTTCCTTTCAGCATTTATCTGGGATGGATATCTGTTGCAACAATTGCAAATATAACCGCCCTTCTGGTTCACTGGAACTGGGGGGGATTAGGAATTCCGGAAAATATATGGGCGATTATAATGATAGTTGCAGGCACGATTCTCTCAATTCTATTTTTGTTAAAAAGATCAGATATTTTCTACGCCCTTGTAATTATTTGGGCCTTTTACGGAATAATTGTTAAAAGAGAGGCAACAGAGCCTCTCCACCTTGATATAATATATTCTGCCTGGACTTCAATTGTCATCCAGGCTGGTCTCATTATTTTTATACTTACAAGAAGAAGATAACTGCGGCGATTATTATCACCATATGTTTACCTCTTCTGATTGTTTAAGGAAAGAGAGGAACCATATTAAATAAGTTGATAAACTTTATTGCAAATAATTTGTTTCACCTACTTAGTTATCAAAAAACATTTTTAATGGAAGATCAAATTATTTGCACATGCAATGAAATTTACAGAAGTGAGATTGTTAAAGCTATAAAAGAGAAGGGGTTGAAAACAGTTGAGGAGATTGGAGAAGAGACCTCTGCCGGGACAGTATGCGGAATGTGCATAGATGACATCCAGGAAATTCTGGATAATGAGTATAATTAAATTATAAAAACAATTGTTCAGAACCTCTTGTCAGAAGGCAAGAGGTTTTTTATTAACTTTAAACAAAATCCATGAGTATGTTAAAGTTGATAACAATAAAAATAATACTGGCTTTACTTATTTTTACGCCATATCCGGCGGAGGGTCAGGAGGCATCTTCAACAACTAATGAAGGGGCCCCAGTAATCGGCTTAAGTAGGGATACTCTCTTTTTTATCAAAGCAAAACTGGGAACATCATCTCCAGCTGAAAGGGCTTTAAACATATCATCAAGAATCAAAAGACTCTACAATGATGACTTCCTTATAATAGACTCTTTAAAAGTCCTCCATCAAGAGAGTACTTATGATATTGTATATAAAGACCTCATCATTCTCAGTGTATCAGAGAGTGATGCAGGGCTTGAAGCCAAAGAGCCCAAGGATTTATCTGTTGAATATCTTCAAATAATTTCCAATGACCTTATTAGGGCTAGAGAAGACAGAGGTTTTTTGACACTAATTGGAAGAGTCTCACTGGTAATAGGGGTTATATCTGCAGCCTGGCTTATCCTCTGGCTTATTGCAAGAGGATATATTTGGTTTTTGAAAATTACTGAATCAAACAAAAACAAGTGGTTAAAGGACCTCTCTTATAAAGACTATACATTCCTTTCTGCTGATCAGGAGTTGGCCGTTATAATCAGACTTATTAAATTATCAAAATGGATAGTTTACGCTATTCTATTTTATATAACCCTTCCTATAATATTCAGCATATTTCCGTTCTCAAGAGAGTGGGCTGATACGCTTTTCAGGCTTATCTGGTCACCTTTCAGAGGAATGCTGTACGCAATATGGGACTATATGCCCCATCTGTTTACGATAATTGTGATTGCGACAGTAATGAAATATGTTAATAAATTCGTCAAATACATCTTTTCTGAGATTGAGGGTGGCAAGCTGACCATAGGGGGATTTCATTCAGACTGGGCAATGCCCACATACAATATTGTTAGGTTCTTGCTAATTGCCTTCACACTTGTTCTAATATTCCCCCATCTACCAGGCTCTGATTCAGAGATATTTAAGGGAGTGTCCGTATTTGTCGGAGTTCTTGTTTCACTTGGCTCATCCTCTGCAATCGGGAACATTGTAGCAGGACTTGTAATTACATATATGAGACCCTTTAAAATTGGAGACAGAATTAAAATTGGAGAAATCACAGGAGATGTAATAGAGAAAACATTGCTGGTAACCAGACTAAAAACACCAAAAAACGAAGAGATTACAATTCCAAACTCATCAATATTGACCGGCAATACAACAAATTTCACAACGCTGGCAAAGGAGGAGGGGTTAATTATTCATACAACTGTAACAATTGGCTATGATGTGCCATGGAAAGATGTTCACAAAGCTCTTGAGAGAGCAGCGAATATAACAGAGTTTATCTCAAAGGATCCAAAACCATTTGTGTTGCAAACCGGATTAGATGATTTTTATGTTGCATATCAGATAAACGCTTACACAAAGGAGGCTTCAAAACAGGCTGTTATATACTCAGAACTTCATAAAAACATACAAGAGACATTTAAAAAAGCGGGTATTGAGATTATGTCTCCGCACTACAGAGCCGTCAGAGAAGGCAATGCCTCAACTATCCCCTCAAATAGTGATTGATTATGAAGATCGATAAAGAGAGATTGTACAGAATCATTTTTTACAGCGACACTAAGAGAGGTCGTAATTTTGACATTTTGCTTATGTGGTGCATATTGTCCAGTATCCTGATAGCTGTGCTGGATAGTCTGCCTGACATTCATCCGGTATTAGATGTTGCTTTTGATATTTTTGAGTGGTTTTTCACAATTCTTTTTACTGTTGAGTATGCTATTAGAGTTTATGTTTCAAAGAGACCTTACAGGTATATTTTCAGCTTTTGGGGAGTTGTTGATATCCTTGCCATTCTGCCAACATACCTTAGTCTTGTCTTTTACGGATATCAGTACTTACTGGTTGTAAGAGTTCTCAGATTACTCAGAGTCTTCAGAATACTTCGCCTTATGCGATTCTATTCTGAAGCACTTTTTTTAATGAGGGCACTAAGATCAAGCTTCTATAAAATTGGCATATTTCTGTCTACTATGATTGCTTTTGTAGTAATACTAGGGAGTATAATGTATGTGGTTGAAGGTGGTACTAACGGATTCACAAGTATTCCTCAAAGTATTTACTGGGCTATTATCACTATTACTACCGTTGGATATGGGGATGTCGTGCCGGTTACGGTTGTCGGAAAAATAATATCATCGCTGATTATGCTTATGGGATATGCTATAATTGCTGTCCCTACAGGTATTCTTACATATGAGATGTCACGAACCTCTGAGAGGGGAGGAATTTGTGAAAATTGTGAAAATAAACTTAGAGATACGGATAGGTTCTGTAGCAGATGTGGTGTTCCTGCTAAAAGTGAAGACAAAAACAGTTAGTCAAGACCAAATCTCATCCTGGCAATATCGCATATCAGATTGGCAGTTGCCTCTGCACCCATTAATGATGAGTTTACACAGATGTGATATGAGTCAGATCTTCCCCAGTGTTTATTAGTAAAGTAGTTGTAGTATGACTTACGTTGCCTGTCAGTCTTCTCAATAACAGATTTGGCCTTCTCCCTGGAAATATCCATTTTTTCAGATACTCTTGATATTCGGTCAACTTCATCAGCTGTTATGAAAACATCCAGTCTTCTTGTCTTGTCCTTCAGGACATAGTCTGCACATCTGCCAACAAAAAGACAGGACTTCTCCTCTGCCAGCCTTTTAATGACATCGCTCTGAATAACAAAAAGCGATTCTCCGCTTAGCGGATTCATTGAGTAGTACTCTGTTATTCCAAAAAGAGACCATGCCTGCTTCTCATCAGCCCTCTCAAAGAAATCCTTTTCAAGTCCGCTCTCTTTTGAGGCTATACTAAGCAACTCTTTATCATAAAACGATATACCCAGTTTCTGAGCAACCATTTCTCCAATCTTTCTGCCTCCGCTACCTAGCTGCCTTCCAATTGTAATGCAAAATAGATCTTTCATAATTACCCTTTTTTAAAATGTAAAGTTAAAAGAATAGCAGAATTTACGGCAGCTAAAGTATCTGCCACTGGGAAGCTAATCCACACACCATATATGCCAAAATACTGCGGAAGTATTAAAATAGCAGGTATAAGGAATATTACCTGTCTGGAGAGCGACATATAGATTGCCTTCCCTGGTTTACCAATGCTCTGAAAGAAGTTTGAAGAGACCATCTGCATACCAATAATCGGAAAGGCCGCAAAACCTATTCTCATTCCCGGTACTGTTATATCCAGAAGCTCTTTATCATTGCTAAAGAGAGAAGACGCAGTCGTAGGGAAAAATTCTCCAAGCAGGAATCCGGCAGTCATTACGGCTGTTCCGAGTAAGATAGTTTGTTTCAGAACAATATTTACTCTTTTATAAAGTCCTGCGCCATAATTATATCCTGCAATTGGCTGCATCCCCATGGTAAGCCCCATTACCACCATCCCAAATAGCATGGCAACTCTGTTCATTATTCCATAAGCTCCTACAGCCAGATCTCCGCCATATCTAACAAGTGTATGATTAATTAAAATCACAATGACGCTTGATACGGCATTCATGAGAAATGGAGCAAGACCTATCGCCATTGTATCTTTTACTATCTTCTTGTCAATTCTCAGGTTCTCTTTGGTAATACGGATAAAATTATTTTTATCTGTAAAAAACCTGAACTGCCATACAAGCAATATAATCTGAGACAACACAGTAGCAATGGCAGCACCCCTTATTCCCATCCCCAATACATAAATAAAAAAAGGTGTAAGTATAACATTAATTATAACCGTAAAGATGGTGGCATACATAGACTTTGCAGGATGCCCGGAAGATCTGACAAGTGCATTGAGACCAAAATACATATGTGTCACAACATTGCCTATTGTAATTATTGTCATATACTCCAAAGCATACGGAAGTGTCTCATTGCTCGCTCCAAAAAAACTTAAAATCGGTTTTAAAAAAGAGAGCACCACCACTGTGTATGCCAATCCAAGAATTGTTGTAAGAGTTACTACATTGCCCAAAATCTTATTGGCACTATTGTAATCTTTCTGTCCAAGTCTTAATGAGATCAGGTTAGCTGCCCCTGCCCCTACAAGTGTGCCAATTGCAGCCGACAGATTCATCAGTGGGAATGAGATTGCCAGTCCGGATATAGCCAGTGCTCCAACCCCCTGCCCTATAAATATACTGTCGGTAATATTATAAAGGGATGAAGCGGTCATAGCAATAACCGATGGGACAGCATACTGCATAAGCAGTTTCCATACCCTTTCAGTGCCAAGTGATGTCGGCATGCCTTTTCTTTCCATAGCCTCAAAGTTACACATTATGTTGGTAAGGAAAGAATGTTTACATTTGACAAAATAAAGCTCAGCCGAATGAATGATAAAACTAATAGTGCCGAGGTATTTGCAGGCAACTCCTGGCAGGCCGGAATGGTGAAAAATCTATTGGAGAATGAAGGGATAGAGTCGTATCTTAAAAACGATATTATTGGCACACTCCTTCCCTTTGGAACAGAACCCGGTGGTGTAGGAGCCGTTAAGGTTAGCGTATCCGAAGCAGACAAAGAGAGAGCTCTGACTGTTGTCAATGAGTATCTGAACAATCTAAAAGAGGAAGAGTAAATCCATCCATATGAAGACAATAGGACTTATTGGCGGAATGAGCTGGGAGTCTTCTGTTGTTTACTACCAATTAATCAACAGAAGGGTAAAAGAGTTGGCAGGAGGAAATCACTCTTGCAAAAGTGTAATGTACACTGTAGATTTTGATCAGATTGTAAGCCTTCAACATAGTGGTGACTGGAATAAGCTAAACTCAATCATGGCCGATTCAGCCTTAAGATGCGAAAAAGCCGGAGCTGAAGCTATTGTTCTATGTACTAACACTATGCACCTGTGCAAAGATGCTATAATAGAAAATATCTCAGTCCCCTTTATTCATATTGCCCACGCCACCGGAGATGCTATATCGCTTTGGGGATTTCAAAAAGTAGGATTACTAGGGACCAAGTTTACAATGGAGATGGAGTTCTATAAAAAAGAGCTGAAAGATAATTTTGGAATTGAGACCATTGTCCCAGAGGAGATTGATAGAGAAACAGTTCACAACATAATATTTAAAGAACTAATAAAAGGAGAGATTAAAGGAGAGTCAAGAAAAAAGGTTATTAGTATAATTGATAAATTAAAAGAGAGTGGTGCAGAGGGAGTTATTTTAGGCTGTACAGAAATTCCCCTCCTAATTGGAGAGAAAGATGTTGATATCCCGGTCTTTAATACAACTAAAATACACGCATATAAGGCAGTGGATTTCGCACTGCAGGGGATGGAGCTTCAGCCCGTAGTGATTGAAAGAGTAGTTGAGATGTCTGCTTCTGAGGTCTGGAAGAATTTAACCGATAGGGAGAAGATGAAAATTTGGTATTTTGACATTCCTGACTTTACAGTTAAAGTGGGCGAAACATTTAGTTTTTATGAGCCTGGCGGAGAGAATCAGTTTCTGCACAGATGTAAAGTTCTTGAAGTTATACCGGAAAAATTACTAAAACACACCTGGACACACCCAAACCACTCAAAAGGCGAGACAATATTATCATGGGAATTAGAAGAGATTGCAGATGAACCGGGAGAAGTAAGAACATTTGTAAGGCTTTCGCACAAAGGAATTGAGAATTTATCGGATGGAGGTCCGGCTCTCTGCAGAGAGAGTTATGAGGCCGGATGGGAGGAGATTGTCAAAACATTATCAGAACTAAAATGAAAAATAACTGGACCATAGACAATATAGGGCCACAAGATGGTAGAATTGTAGTCATTACAGGAGGATCAAGCGGAATTGGGCTTGAAGCCGCAAAATCTTTGGCGCAAAAAGGTGCTGAGGTTGTGATAGCTGTCAGAAATATTGAGAAGGGAATAAGAGCGGCAGAATCAATCAAAAGCCAGTATAATGGAGCGAAAGTAGAGGTCATGGAGATTGAACTCTCTGATCTTGAAAGCGTAAAGCATTTTGCTGAATCATTCGCACTCAAGTATAAGAGACTGGATATTCTAATAAACAATGCCGGGGTAATGGTACCACCACTCAAGCTCACTAAGCAGGGATATGAGCTTCAGTTTGGGACAAATCATCTTGCCCATTTTGCATTGACAGGACTACTGCTTCCTCTTATGTCAGGAATTCCCGGCTCCAGAGTTATAACGGTAAGCAGCATAGCTGCAAGAAGGACACGAATTGATTTTGAAAACCTTGATGCCGGAAAGGGATACTCTGCTTTTAAATTCTACAGTCAGAGCAAATATTCAAATCTCCTGTTCGGCAAGAGACTGGACATGCTTTTAAAGGAGCGTGGTTTGCTAACAAAAAGTATAGTTTGCCACCCAGGTGTATCAGCTACAAATCTCACCTCCAGAGGATCCGGTAAACCATCTCCGGGGATAATAACCTGGGGCTTCAAAATTGTAGGACAACCCGCCTCTATGGGGGCATTGCCGACTCTCTTTGCAGCAACTGAACCTAGTCTGAATGGCGGGGAGCTTGCAGGCCCGGACGGATGGGATAACTGGAGAGGTTACCCTGCCGTATCAAAGGAGATAGATAAATTATACGACAAATCAGTTGCCGATAAGCTTTGGAAAGTATCTGAGGAGATTACAGGGGTAGAATTTTAACAAATAACAGAGGATGACAAAATATATAGATATTGAGAAGGCATTGAGGGAGAGAAACAGGGGATTTCTCAGGTATCTCCCGGCGTGGATAATTAAAATCATCTCCAGAATTGTTCATGAAGAGGAGATAAATATTATTCTCAATAAATACTCAGATCTTAAAGGGGCAGATTTTCTCAGGGCTCTGCTTGATGAGTTCCAGATTAAAATTGAGGCTGAAGGGCTGGAGAATTTGCCTGACAACAGAAGATGTTTTTTCGCTGCCAACCATCCGTTTGGATTTGCAGATGGTTTGGTTCTTACCAGCATAGTATCCGAAAAATATGGAACTCTGAAAGCCATTGCCAACGATTCCTTCAGATTTATCCCTCAACTAAATGAGTTTGTTGTTGCAGTAAATGTATTTGACGGATCATCAAAAGAGTACCTGAAAGCCATTGAGGCAACATATGGTATGGATGTGGCTATTACACATTTTCCGGCCGGAATCGTCTCCAGAAAAAGAGATGGGAAGGTGCAGGACCTACCATGGCAAAAGAGTTTTATTACCAAAGCCATTGCACATAAAAGGGACATTGTTCCTCTCCATTTTCACGGCACAAATTCTAAGCTTTTTTATAGAATTAACAACATAAGAAGGTTTTTAGGGATTAAAGCAAATATTGAACTAATGCTCCTCCCCCATGAAATATTTCTTAAAAAAGGCCAAACTATAAGGGTAACGATTGGGAAACCAATATCATGGGAGAGCTTTAATAAATCAAAGAGCCACTTTGAATGGGCACAAGAGATAAGAGAGATTACTTATAATTTATAATTATGAATCTTCTGATAATATTGGCATTAATAGCATCCACACAAACCTGGACTGCAAAGTCTCCTGCAAAATATGTCAATCCACTTATTGGAACGGAAAAAATGGGGCACACCTATCCGGGAGCAACTGTGCCATTCGGAATGGTTCAACTCAGTCCGGATACAGATACAATCAGCTATTCAGTTAACGGATTATACAATAAAGAAGTTTACAAATACTGTGCAGGTTATCAATATCCGGACAGTACAATTGTTGGATTCAGTCATACTCACTTTAGTGGCACAGGCCATTCTGATCTTGGTGACATCCTGATTATGCCAACAACAGGTGTATTAAGGCTAAATCCGGGAACTGCAGACAAACACAAAGAGGGTTTCAGGTCACTTTTCAGACACGATAATGAAATTGCAGAAGCTGGATACTATAGCGTATTCCTTGATGATTACAGAATTAAGGCAGAACTGACTGCAACTTCAAGGGTGGGGATTCACAAATACACCTTTCCAGAATCTGACAGTGCACATATAATACTTGACCTTGTCCACGGGATATACAACTATCCGGGAAAGAACATTTGGACCTTTCTGAGAGTGGAAGATAGAACTACAATAACAGGTTACAGACAGACTAACGGGTGGGGACGCACCCGAACTCAGTTTTTTGCCATTAAATTTTCAAAACCATTTAAAAATTACGGGCACAAATCTTTTAGCGACAACACTATCTATAAAGGCTTTTGGAGGAGATTTAATCAGGAGAGCAACTTCCCGGAGATGGCCGCTCCTCAGCTGAGAGCCTATTTTGATTTTGAGACGGAAGAGGATGAAGAGATACTTATAAGAGTTGCACTTTCACCTGTGAGTACACGGAACGCCCTGTTAAACCTTCAGCAGGAGGCACCCCATAAGGATTTCAATCTATATAGAAGGAGAGCTTTTGAAGAATGGGACAGAGAGCTTGGTAAAATTGAGGTAGAGAGCCTTAGAGAGGATGACCTGACAAATTTTTACACCTCAATGTACCACGCCTTCATTGGGACAACGGAGTATATGGATGTTAACGGAGAATACCGTGGAATTGATCAAAATATTCATAAGGCAGAAAAATTCATAAATTACACAACACTCTCTCTCTGGGATACATACAGAGCACTGCACCCCCTGTATAACATTATTCAGCAGAAGAGGAATTCTGACATAATAAACTCAATGTTAGCCCACTATGACCAAAGCGTCCATAAAATGCTTCCTGTTTGGTCACATCATGCAAATGAGAATTGGTGTATGATTGGTTATCACTCTGTCTCTCTTCTTGCGGATGCAATGGTTAAGAATATAAAGGGGTTTGATTATGAGAAGGCACTGGAAGCTGCTGTATCAACAGCTAACAACAAATACTATGACGGCATAGATGAGTATATAAAAAGGGGCTATCTGCCTGAGGATGTAAGTGGGAATTCAGTTTCCAAGACTCTTGAGTATGCATACGACGACTGGGCTATTGCAATGATGGCTGAGAAAATTGGAAATGTCCGGATATTCAATGAATTTATAATCCGTTCAAGAAACTATAAGAATCTGTTTGATAAAGAGACAGGATTTATGAGGCCAAAGCTTTCCAATGGAAGTTTCAAAAAGGAGTTTGATCCTCTGGACACTCACGGACAGGGATTTATTGAAGGAAACGCATGGAATTACTCGCTGTATGTCCCTCACGATCCAAATGGCCTGATCAAACTTATGGGAGGTAAAAGAAAATTTTCAGACTATCTTGACACTCTATTTTCCATGCACCTACCGGACAAATATTTTGAAAATACAGAAGACATAACGCGAGAGGGTATTATTGGCTCATATGTTCACGGAAATGAGCCGTCACACCATGTTGCATATCTGTACAACCACACAGACGAGCTTTGGAAAGGGCAGAAACATATAAGAAATATTTTAGAGACAAAATATAAGCCACACACAGACGGGCTGAGCGGCAATGATGACTGTGGACAGATGAGTGCATGGTACATATTCAGCGCAATGGGATTTTATCCTGTAGCTCCGGGCAGTACCGTTTATTACCTTGGCAGTCCACTGATTGTGTCTGCTACATTAAATCTGGAGAATGGAAACAAATTCAGGATTGAGACTAAAAATCAATCTGTGAACAATGTTTATGTTAAAAGGGTTATATTAAACGGAACTGAGCTTGACTTTCCTAATATAACTCACTATGATATAATGCAAGGAGGCCTTCTTGTGTTTGAGATGAGCAGCAAGCCTAACTAAAGAAATCCGCTATGACGACACTTAAAGAGATATTCCTGCTTTTTCTTAAATTGGGATCAATATCGTTTGGAGGACCGGCAGCCCATATAGCTATGATGGAGGATGAGGTAGTGAGGAAAAGACGATGGATGACTCATGAACATTTTCTTGATTTGGTAGGGGCAACAAATCTGATACCCGGGCCCAACTCTACCGAAATGACGATGCACTGCGGATACGAACAGCGTGGTTGGAAAGGGCTTCTTGTTGCCGGTGCATCCTTTATTGCTCCGGCTATTCTGATAACCGGACTTATTGCCTGGTTATATCAGCAATACGGCACACTTCCTGATGCAGAAAAATTCATATACGGTATAAAACCTGCTGTTATTGCAATAATTGCAAATGCCGCAATTCCATTAGGAAAGAGGGCTTTTAAAAACTCAACACTAATATTTCTTGGGATAGCTGTGCTTATTGCTACGCTATTTGGAGTTAACGAAATATATGCACTATTCTCTGCCGGAGCAGTAGGTATGTTATTTCATATCGGCAACAAAGCAAAAGAGAGAACACTCTCAGTTGTTCCTGGTCTTCAGATACTTTTAATTTTTTTCAAAACCGGAGCACTACTCTATGGCAGCGGATATGTTCTATTCGCTTTTCTTGATGCCGAACTAGTTGCTACCGGATTACTTTCAAGGGAGGTGCTTATTGACTCCGTTGCAGCAGGTCAGTTCACCCCTGGGCCGGTTCTCTCAACAGCGACCTTTATCGGCTGGCAGATGGGAGGTTTATCCGGTTCTCTGTTAGCTACTTTGGGAATCTTCCTCCCATCATTTCTCTTTGTGGCACTACTTAACCCGCTATTGCCAAGGTTGAAAAAGTCAAAACTCTTCTCAGCATTCCTTGATGCAGTTAATGCTGCTTCAGTAGCCGTTATAGTTACAGTTTGCATAAAAATGGGGATGGATGCTCTGACCGACTGGAAAAGCACAATGATAGCATTGGTGTCAATGGCATCATTGCTTTACTTTAAGAGACTGAACAGCGCATTTGTTGTTCTTGGCGGAGCATTGGCCGGATACTTACTTCTCCTTGTATGATACTAAATAAAAGAGGTCTGATAATTCTGGGTATTCTTTCTTTATCAGTACTGGCTCTCTCTCTCAGGGGGTTTGTAATACGTATTGTTGCCGACAGATATATTGACAAAATTGAAGAACAATTCCTTCTTGAAATAAAATATGACAGACTAAGTATATTTGGTATAGCAGGAGTGGAAATCAACAATTTTACAATTACTCCAAAAGGCGAAGAGACCCTTTTCAGGGCTAAGAAAATTAAAGCCAGACTCAATTTTTGGCGCGCTTTATTTCTCAGGCCGGACTTAAGTTATTTGGAGCTTGAGGAGGCAGGACTTACCTTTATTAAAAACGGCCCAATATCTAACTTTGAATTCTTATATAATAAAGTAAGTTCAGATGTCAATTCAGAAAGGAAAGATATTAAACCCTTAACAGATTTTTCAAAACCGGCATCCTCACTTTACTCACTTTTTCTTGACCTTATGCCGTCCAATGCTACTCTTAGAAATGTTTATATCTCTTATTCAAATGGTGACTATAACCTTAAAGTAACACTAGAGGAGTCCGGCGTAATAAAAGACAAATACTCCTCAGTTATTACAACAAACGAGAACGGTACTATTGAGAGATTGAGAGCAGAGGGTTCGCTAAACGACAAAGAGCGAAAAATCACAGCAACTTTTCATCCGGAAAGCGACTCCGTTTTCTCTCTCCCATTCATTGGCTATAGATGGGGCGCAAGCCTAATATTTGACACACTATCTCTTGAAATTACGGGTGGCAAAAAAGAGGGCGCAGAGGTTAATTTTTCAGGAAGTGCATCTGCCTCCTCACTTGCTGTATTTCATAAATCATTATCACCTTACGAGATTGTTCTGCACAGGGGAAAAGTGGATTATAATATACACATTGGGAATAATTATGCTGAACTTGACTCTTCATCAGTAATTCAGATAAATTCGTTGCAACTCTCTCCGTGGCTAAAGGCACAAAAAGGTGAAAAGTGGATATTCTCAGCTCATCTTGAGAAAATAGGATTAGATGCCGGTCTCTTTTTCAAATCCCTGCCAAGAGGGCTGTTTGCCGGAATAGAAGAGATTAAAGCTGAAGGGAGCCTTGATTTCAATTTCAACCTGCAGTTAGACATGAATCAGCCCGATAGTTTAAAACTTGAGTCATCGCTTAATAGCAAAGATTTTAGGATCATAAAACAAGGAGAGGCTGACTTACGGATAATGAGCGAAGAGTTCATTCACACAATATATGAAAACGGAGAGGCAGTCAGAGAAATTGTCGTAGGACCAGGAAATCCCGGCTTTACTCCTTTGGAGAGGATTCCTGAGCATCTTAAAACAGCTATTCTTCAGTCTGAAGATGGAGGTTTCTACTTCCACAAAGGATTTGTGCCCGGAGCTATCAGGGATGCAATGGTGGAAAATATAAAGAGAGGGAAGTTTGCAAGAGGAGGGAGCTCAATTTCAATGCAGCTGGTCAAAAATGTTTACCTTAACAAACACAAGACTCTGGCCCGCAAATTTGAGGAGATGATTATTGTCTGGCTTATAGAAAATAATAGGCTGGTCTCCAAAGAGAGGATGTTTGAGGTCTATCTTAATATAATTGAATGGGGACCGGGTATCTACGGGATAACAGAGGCCTCCCGTTTCTGGTTTTCAAAAGAGCCCTGGCAACTCTCAATCAATGAATCTATATTCTTAGCATCAATTATTCCCGCCCCTAAAAGGGCCCTAAGAAACTTCAATCCTGATTACTCACTTAAAGCGGAGATGAACCCGTACTTCAAACTTCTTGCAGAGAGGCTTAGAGTAAAAGGTATTATCGGTGAGGATCAAGAGAGCCGTATATCTGCCGATATTAATGTTTCTGAATCCGTCAAAAAAATGTTAGATTTGGTAAACAAACCTGACTGAAATGAAAAGTAAAGCAATTATTGGAGTCAATCCCCTTGGAACACGCTGGCCTGTCAAGAATCCATTTATCTTTTGCGCACACCATTTAGACTACTATCCTCCAGGTAACAAATATATGGAGCCAGTGACCTCTCTTGATGGGAGAAATATTGGGAACGATTTTGAAGGTAGAGACGGATGGCGTATGTACCACGGAGACAGGGTTCCAGGATTCCCTGTACATCCTCACAGAGGGTTTGAGACGATAACTATTGTTAAAACCGGATTTGTTGACCACTCAGATTCGCATGGCGAGGCCGGTAGATATGGAGAGGGAGATGTGCAGTGGATGACGGCAGGTGCCGGACTTCAGCACTCAGAGATGTTTCCCCTATTGAATGAGGAGAGTGATAACCCGCTTGAGCTTTTTCAAGTTTGGTTAAATCTGCCAAAATCAAAAAAGTTTGTTGAACCTCATTTTAAGATGCTATGGGCTGAGGAGATTCCAAAAGTTGTCATTAAAAACGGGATATCAGGAAGAGCAGAGGTGGATATCATAGCCGGAACATTTGAGGGTGTAAGAGCCCCGGATCCTGCCCCGGACTCCTGGGCCAGTTCTCCAGAGAACGAGGTCACTATACTTACAATAAAGCTTGAATCAGACGCTCAGATATTATTGCCCCCCGCCTCGCGTGATACATCAAGAACCATATACTTCTACAGAGGAGGAGAAATTTTTGTTAACGAAGAGAGGTTTTTATCAGGTCAGGCAATAGATTTATCACCAAATGCCGATGTATTCATAAAAGGAGATTCTGAAGTGAATCTTATCGCGGTTTTGCAGGGCAAAAGAATTGATGAACCCGTTGTTCAGTATGGCCCTTTTGTTATGAATACAAACGAAGAGATATATAAAGCATTTGAGGATTACAGGAGGACAGAATTTGGGGGTTGGCCATGGGAGAGGAGAGACAATGTTCATCCCAGAGAGAAAGGTCGGTTTGCTAAATACAGAAATAGTTTCTGAATTTTGCAATCGGGCTGTTTATTAAATGGCCCAATTGTTGTATTTTTGCGTACAATTGATTAAAAAAGAAAAATTACTATGACCTTTCCAATTTTGGCAGCAATGGCGCAGGATGCCTCTGAAGTTGCAGTTCAGGCTGTTCTTCCAGTAAAGGAGGAGCTCTCATTTTCATTAATAAGCATGGCTATGAAGGGAGGATGGATTATGCTTCCGCTCCTTCTCCTCTCAATTTTAACCATCTATATTTTTGGAGAGAGATGGTGGGCAATTCGCAAAGCATCGCAGATTGACGAAAATTTCATGAGAAACATCCATGATTATATTCATGAGGGTAAGATAAAGGCTGCAATAAATCTTTGCCAAACTCAGGAGACACCTATAGCCAGATTGATTGAAAAGGGTATTGAAAGGATCGGAAGGCCTCTTAATGATATTCAGACCGCTGTTGAAAACATGGGAAATGTAGAGATTGCAAGACTGGAGAAGGGACTCCCGATGCTTGCAACAATTGCCGGAGGAGCACCAATGATTGGTTTCCTAGGAACTGTTATTGGAATGATTCAGGCATTCTACAATATGTCTCAGGCCGGAAGCAATGTTGACATAACTCTTCTTTCAGGAGGTATCTATACAGCTATGGTAACTACCGTAGCGGGTCTGATAGTTGGTATTATTGCATACTTTGGATATAACTATCTTGTCGCCAGAATTGACAACATAGTTTACAAAATGGAGAGCAATACCATTGAATTTATGGATCTTCTGCACGAACCTGCAGGCAAATAGAGAATGTAATGGCAATAAAACGTCGTTCAAAGGTAAATTCAACATTCAGCATGTCGTCAATGACTGACATAGTCTTTCTTTTGCTTGTCTTTTTCCTTGTAACATCAACTTTGGTTAATCCAAATGCACTTAAACTCTTACTGCCCAAGAGCACTAATCAGGTCGCTGCTAAACCTATGGTCAGTATATCCATAAAGCACTATATGCCTTCAAATACATTTTCTTACCATATCAACGGTAAAAACACTCCGGTTCAGTTTAACGACATTGAATCTCTGATTCAAAAAGAGTTGATGGATAGGGAGGAGCCTACAATTTCTCTGCATGTAGATAAAAGCGTACCTATGGAGCAGGTTGTGAATGTGATGAATATAGCCAAACGCAATCAATACAGAATTATTTTAGCGACTGCAGCTGAATAATATTTTTTTAATCAATGTCAAAAGTCCCCAAAAGAGATACACCTCAGGAGGCCAGAGCCAAAGTAATTGGCGCAGGCCTGACTGTTGGTGTGCATCTGTTGGCAATAACAATGCTATTCTCCTCCGGTTTTAAGGTCATCTACCCCCCTCCTGCTGAGATGGGAATTGAAGTTGATCTGGAGATGGAGCCACCAAAGCCTGTTCAGGTGAGGAGCGGACATGAGCCTCGGGTAGAAAATCCAAGGCCACAAGAGGAGGTGAGATTAGTACAAAGATCTGAATCTGCAATTCAGGGGACAAGAACGAATACAGGTGCCGAGGCAACCTCCGGTGAAAGCGGAGATGTTGAACATTATGAGCCCCCTAAACCCAAACCCATAGACAGAAGGGCACTTTTTCCCAGTGCTCAAAATCAGAATAGCACAGACCCTCAGGTCTCCAAACAGATAAGTGAAAGTCTCTCTGCAGGCCATGCTGAGGGCAACACACAGGTAGGGTCAACAGAGGGTGAGCCCTCTGCAAGACTTGCAGGAAGAAGCATTATGGGAAACCTGCCTGAGCCCGACTACTCCGTAAACGCTGCCGGAAGGGTCGTTGTAAAAATAATGGTTGACCAATACGGAACAGTCATAGATGCTACTCCTGGAGCTCCCGGTACAACAGTCCAGAACAGAACACTGTGGGAGGCATCAAGAAGAGCTGCACTTAAGGCTAAGTTCAACCTCAGCTCCTCCGCCCCTGTTGTCCAGGAGGGTACTATCACTTATATATTCAGATTAAGGTAGAAATAATTAGATAGTGTTATTCGTACCTCAGGGCCTCAATAGGATCCAGCTTTGATGCCCTTACAGCAGGTATATAGCCGGAAAGAATACTGACTATCAGACATACCATTACACCCATAAACATCCAAAGCCAAGGCATTACAAAAGGACTCTTCATTAAAAGGGCGGTAAGATTTCCAATAATTATTCCCAAAAGAATACCCATAGCTCCCCCGATTTGCCCTATAACAATAGATTCAAAAAGAAACTGCTGTTTGATTGTTTTAGAGTTTGCCCCCAATGCTTTTCTAGTCCCTATCTCACGCGTTCTCTCCTTAACAGAGACTAGCATAATATTCATAAGACCGACAGCTGCTCCCAATAGTGTAATTATTCCTATAATGAAGGCTGCAGCGGTAACATATCCCATTATTTTCATTATATCCTCCAGGAATGCGTCGGATTTAGTAACCCTGAAGTCTGAAGCGTCCACCGGACTAAGTCTCCTTATTGATCTGAAAAGCTGTTCAGCAGCTTCAATGGCCCTCTCCTGATTTACCCCCTCCCTGGGTACAACATTTATTACATAAAATGAGTTGTCGGTAAGAAATACACCTCGCGCATTGGATATTGGAATCCAAACCTGGTTATCAGGTCCGCCCCCAAAAGTACTACCCTGGCTGGCTATAGTCCCAATAACCTCATATCTGGCAGCTCCTACACTTATGATTTTACCGATAGCCTCCTCCCCTTTGAAAAGAGATCTCTCTACACCAGAGCCTATCAGACAGGTAAATGTAGCTGACTCAAGATCCTGCCTGCTAAAATTTCTCCCTTTTGCTATTGTTGCACCTGAGAAAGATAAATTGTTTTCGTCAGTTGCTGTAACTCTTATATTAGGGTTTGTCTTGTTTGAACCATATTTGATTGTTGCATTCCCAATAGCAGTTGCTGAAATAGATATTGTAGAAGGAATTGTAAAATTTTCGGCAAAGCTCTTAGCCTGAGCATACGATATATTTCTCCTGTTCATTACTCTTGGTCTTCTGCCTGCAGTTTCTGTTTCAGTAAAAGCGGATCTTACTGAGAAGGAGTTTGCACCCATTTTGCCAAAATTCTCAGTCATCAGAGCCTTTAATGAGTCTGTTGCAGTGAGAATTCCCACAAGAGATGTTATGCCTATTGCAATAATCAATATCGTAAGAGAGGAGCGTAAACGGGTACTCTTAATTGATCTTAGTGAAACAATAAGATTTTCACGCATAAGCGGATTAATACCAAACACTCGCGCTAGTTGATCTTTCAGGCCGTTCATAATTCCGGGAAATTGCTTAATAAGGGTGTAAAAGTAGGAAAATCTATCTTAAAAACATACATTTGCACCCGAATAATACATCAATGAGAAAAATTGAACTAAAAAAGAGTTCTGAGGCCGGGAGGTCAACAGAGCCGACAAAGAGAGGGCGCAGCTCATCAGGAGAGAAATCAGCATACGGAAGAGGCACATCCTCAAAGTCCTCATCAAGAAGAGCATCGCCAGGCAGGTCATCATCAGACGAAAAGCCATCATTCAGGAGGTCATCATCAGATGAGAAGCCATCATTCAGGAGGTCATCATTAGACTCAAGACCTTCATTCAGAAGAGGTTCTTCAGACGACAAACCTTCATACAGAAGAGCTTCTTCAGACGACAAACCTTCATACAGAAGAGGTTCTTCAGACGACAAACCTTCATACAGAAGAGGTTCTTCAGACGACAAACCTTCATACAGAAGAGGCTCTTCAGACGACAAACCTTCATACAGAAGAGCTTCCTCAGACGACAAACCTTCATACAGAAGAGGTTCTTCAGACGACAAACCTTCATACAGAAGAGGTTCCTTTGAGTCACCTAAAAGAGTAATTAAGAAGAAGCCTACATCTAAGAAGAGGGAGGACGGACTGGTAAGGCTTAATAAATTTATTGCAAATTCAGGTATCTGTTCACGCAGAGAGGCAGATGAATACATTGAGGCAGGACTTGTGACTGTGAATGGCGAGATTATTACTCAACTGGGAGTAAGGGTAAATCCATCAGACGATATCAGATTTAACGGAGAGAGACTTAAAGGAGAGGAGAAGGTCTATATTGTAATGAATAAACCTAAAGATTTTGTAACAACCCTATCTGATCCAAACGCTGAGAAAACCGTTATGGAGCTTATATCTGGAAAATGTCCCCAAAGGGTTTATCCTGTAGGCAGGCTTGACAAACAGACAACTGGTGTTCTTTTACTTACAAATGACGGAGAGCTGGCTGATAAACTTACCCATCCGTCAAATAACAGGAAAAAAATATATCACGTTGTTCTTGACAAAAATCTGTCAAAGCCGCATTTTGACGAGATTCTTAAGGGAATTATACTTGAGGATGGAGAGATCCATGCAGACTCATTGTCATATGTTGATGAAGACAATAGTCAGGTAGGACTTGAGATTCATTCAGGAAGGAACAGGGTGGTAAGAAGAATATTTGAACACCTTGGATACAAAGTAAAACGCCTTGACAGAGTTTACTTCGCTGGTCTTACAAAGAAGAACCTTAGAAGAGGTCAGTGGCGCTTCTTGAACGAGACTGAAGTAGCTATGCTCAAAATGGGCTCATATGAATAGTAGTGCAAACAAAATTCACAAGTCTGGATTTGTCAACATTATTGGTAATCCAAATGTTGGCAAATCTACCCTTATGAATGCACTTGTCGGCGAGAAACTCTCTATAGTAACAGCTAAGGCCCAGACTACAAGGCATAGAATTATGGGTATTGTGAACGGGGATGACTATCAGCTTGTCTTTTCCGACACTCCGGGTATACTCAGACCCAGCTACAAACTTCAGGAGAGTATGATGAATTTTGTAGAGACAGCAATTGGTGATGCAGATGTTATTCTGTATGTAACAGATGTAGTTGAGAAGAGTACAAAAAATGAGGAGTATATTGAAAAATTAAACAGAGTTGCATCTCCTGTACTATTAATCATCAACAAGATAGATTTATCCAGTCAATCAGATCTGGAGGCCCTGTATGAGAGATGGAGAGAACTGGTTCCCAGAGCAGAGATTTTTCCAGTATCTGCCCAGGAGAAGTTCAATGTATCTCCCCTTCTGTCCAGAATTATTGAACTAATTCCCGAAAGCCCGGCGTGGTACGATAAAGATGTGTTCACTGACAGAAATCTTCGCTTTTTTGCTTCTGAAATAATAAGAGAAAAGATTTTACTCACTTACGACAAAGAGATCCCATACTCAACCGAAGTAACAATTGACTCATTCAAAGAGGGTCCTGAGCTCTATTCCATTGAAGCAGTCATAAATGTAATGCGCGACTCGCAGAAAGGAATAATAATAGGCAAAGCAGGCTCTGCTATCAAAAAGGTGGGCACTCTTGCAAGAAAGGATATGGAATCCTTTTTTGAAAAAAAGGTTTTTTTGCAGATATTTGTAAAGGTAAATCCGGACTGGAGAGAAGATAAAAGAAAACTCAAACAGTTTGGATACATACAAGACTAAAAAATCCAAATTCCAGAATGAGCACCCCCGACCTTGACTACGAACCCGAACTTCAGGAGGAGTCTGACGACATTTCCGAATCATCTGAGAACAGCAAGTACGACAAACTGATTAATGAGGGAGACAAGAAGTACAAACTTACAGGAATGTACAAAGATTGGTTCCTTGACTATGCGTCTTATGTTATACTTGAGAGGGCAGTACCTCATATCAATGATGGTCTGAAACCCGTGCAGAGAAGAATCCTGCACTCCATGAAGAGGATGGATGACGGGCGATACAATAAAGTGGCCAATATTATTGGCCATACAATGCAATTCCATCCACACGGGGATGCATCTATAGGGGATGCCCTTGTTCAGTTAGGTCAAAAGGATCTGTTGGTTGACTGTCAGGGCAACTGGGGAAATACTCTGACAGGAGACAGTGCAGCTGCCCCAAGGTATATAGAGGCCAGACTCAGCAAATTTGCAAATGAGGTAGTCTTTAACCCCAAGACAACAGAGTGGATGCCCTCTTATGACGGGAGAAATCAGGAGCCAGTCAACCTCCCCGTTAAATTTCCACTGCTTTTAGCGCAAGGTGTAGAGGGTATTGCCGTAGGACTAGCATCAAAAATTCTCCCTCATAATATTAACGAGCTTATAGATGGTTGTATTGCCTATCTAAATAATAAGGAGTTCATAATCTTGCCTGATTTCCCTACAGGCGGACTTGCAGATTGCAGTAAATACAATCAGGGTCTGAGAGGCGGGGCGGTTAAAGTAAGAGCCAAAATAACAAAGGTTGATAAGAGGACCCTTGCCATTACAGAGATACCATTCGGTCAAACCACAGGAAAACTTATTGAGTCTATCCTTAAGGCGAATGACAAGGGTAAGATAAAAATCAGAAAAGTTGATGACAACACATCTTCCGGTGCTGAGATAGTAGTCCATCTTCATAACGAAGTATCCCCGGACAAGACTATTGATGCACTATACGCATTTACTGATTGTGAGGTCTCAATTTCACCAAACTCCTGCGTAATCAAGGATAGCCATCCATGTTTCATTGGTGTGGACGAAATTCTCCGCCACAACGCAGAATACACCAAAAGTCTATTGAGGCTGGAGCTGGAGATACGGCTTTCCGAACTAGAAGACTCATGGCACTACACCTCTCTTGAAAAGATATTCTTTGAAGAGAAAATTTACAAAGAGCTGGAGCAAAAAACTGAGACATGGAGAGATCAGCTTGATAATATTGAGAGAGAACTTTTAGCGTATCAGGAGAGGCTGCGTAAGCCCGTAACAAGAGAGGATGTTCTTAAACTGGTCGAAAAGCCGGTAAGAAAGATATCAATGTTTGATCTAAAGGCACTTGAAGACTCCATTAAAAAAATGGAAGATGAGATGGCTGAGGTCAGGAACAATCTGGAGAATCTAAATTCTTATACAATAAAATATTTCCAGCAGCTTAAGAAAAAATACGGAGAGAGGTTTCCAAGAAAAACCATAATAACCAGTTTTGAGACAATTGAGGCCACAAAAGTTGTGGCAGCAAATGCAAAACTGTATGCCAACAGAGACGAGGGGTTTGTAGGAATGGATCTGAGAAGGGATGAGAATGCTGATTTTGTTTGTGAATGTTCAGATATTGATGATATTATAATATTCCTCTCTAATGGAAAATATCTGGTAACCAAAATTCAGGACAAAGCATTTGTAGGAAAGGGAATCATACATGTAGGGGTCTTCAAGAAAAACGACGAAAGAACTGTTTATAACGCAGTTTACAGACACGGGAAGAGTGGCGAATATTTTGTCAAACGTTTTGCCGTTACAAGCATAACAAGGGACAAGGAGTATGATCTTACTCAGGGAAGAGATGGTTCGCAGATACTATGGTTTACTGCAAATCCTAACGGAGAGGCCGAGATTCTGAAGGTCTTCCTGAAACCTAGACCTAAGCTCAAAAAATTGATTTTTGAATATGACTTTTCTACTCTGGCGATAAAGAACAGAGGGTCAAAAGGAAATGTCTTCAGCAGAAATCCTGTCCATAAAATTCAGCTGAAGTCAAAAGGAGTTTCACAATTTGGCGGGCAGGCAATCTGGTTTGACACAGATATTAACAGACTTAACACTGACTCAAGAGGAATTTACCTTGGCGAGTATCTGCAAGGGGATCATATATTGGCTATTTGTAAAAATGGCGAGTACTACACAACGAATTTTGATCTAAGCAACCGCTATCAGGGAGATCTGAAAATTGTAGAGAAGCTTGACACTCAAAAACTCTACACTGCAATATACTATGATGGTGAACTCTCTTGTTATTATGTTAAACGATTCCCATTTGAACCTAACGACAACATTGTTCTGCCTTTTATCTCAGAAGCTCCCGGAAGTTATCTTTTAGATATATCCTCTGATAAATACCCTCAGATTGAAATTACCTTCGGAGGAAAACATGCAAAAAGAGCAAAAGAGATTATTGATGTGGAGACATTCATTGCGGGTAAAAGCATTCGTGCTAAAGGAAAACGGGTTACAAACTTTGAGGTGGAGTCTGTAAAATTTATAGAGCCCTTGCAAAAAGAGATTGATGAAATTGACGAACCTATAACAGGAGCAGACGAACAACAAGCCCCGGTTCCCGATGACTCTCCAACTCTTTTCTAGTTATGATAATTACTCTCACAGGTTTTATGGGAGTGGGCAAGAGCACAATTGCCTCAAAGTTAGCATCTCTTCTCTATTGCAGATGTGCCGATCTTGACACTCTTATAGAGCTTGGAGAGGATAATAGTATTGAACAAATATTTCAGCAAAACGGTGAGAGCTATTTCAGAGAGTTAGAAGAAGCCTATCTCGCTGATTTAATTGAAAATTGCTCCGAGAAAGTTTTAGTGGTTTCATTAGGAGGGGGAGCACTTCTGTCTCAAAAAAACAGAGATTTAGTAACATCTAGAACATTCTGTATATATCTAAAGGCATCAGTTGATACCATTGCAAAACGTCTCACCAAGGCACGCAAAAGCAGACCCTTGGTTATGGATAAAAACGATTCTGACTTGAAACTGGAGATTGCCAGACTTTATAAAGACAGGAAGCCAGGTTACGAAACCGCAGCAAAATTGACGGTTGACGTGGATGAGAAGAGTCTTAGAGAGATACTTACAATAATAATGGATTCTATATAATCTCCTCTCTGAGCTTTATATCTTTTACCCTTAGCTGAATATTGGCTATGCCTCTGTAATAGTTCTCTGCTATTGAATAGCAAATATCTACAGCATTACCTGATCTTAAATGCTCAAAATGTTCTGCCCTGTTGAATGCAATTGCCGAGATATGCCTGTGGGGCTCATCCTCCTGTATCAGTTCCAGTTTAAGGTGTCCGGCTTCAGAACCTACTCTTCTTCCATTGCCATTGTCATAGACATTCTCTGTAATAAAGACGGGCGACATATTACCCGGACCAAATGGCTGAAACTGCTTTAATATTCTAAAGAATTTAGGGGTAATCTGCCTGAATTCAAGATACGTATCAATATTTACGATAGGCGTAAGCAGCTCCTTAGTAATCTTGTTCTTTACAAAATCTTCAAATCTTGTGCAGAATTGAGCAAAATTTTTCTCTTCTAGAGTTAAACCTGCTGCATACATGTGCCCTCCGAAGTTAACAAGAAGATCTGAGCAGCTCTCTATTGCCTCATAAAGGTCAAAGCCGGGAATACTTCTGGCAGATCCGGTAATATACCCATTAGACTCAGTTAGCACTATGGTAGGACGATAATATGTTTCAACAAGTCTGGAGGCTACAATGCCAAGAACACCTTTGTGCCAGGATGGATTATAAAGGACAGTTGAGTTTCTCTCAGCATAGTCTTTTGCTGTGGCAGCCATCTCTATTGCTGCCTGGGTAATCTCCCTGTCAATGCTTTTTCTGTCGTTATTATGAGTATTTATTGTATCCCCTATATTTTTTGCCTCAACATCATTGCGGCTAATTAAAAGATCAACGGCAGTCTTTCCTGACTCCATCCTCCCGGCCGCGTTAATCCTCGGCCCTATTTTGAATACTATATCATCAATTGTAATAATATGCTTTTCAAGGCCTGACAGTTTGATAATTGACAGAAGACCTTTTCTTGGATTTTCATTTAACTGTTTAAGTCCAAAGTGGGCAAGAATTCTGTTTTCACCTGTCATAAGCACCAGATCTGATGCTATGCTTACAACCAACAGATCCATCAGAGGAATGAGCTCACTGAAATCAAGATTTCTAAGGGAAGCAAAGGCCTGCATAAACTTGAATCCCACTCCGCAACCTGAAAGGTCATCAAAAGGGTATGAGCAGTCTGACCTTTTAGGATCCAAAACAGCCACTGCATCAGGAAGACGGTCGTCTGGCAGGTGGTGGTCACAAATTATAAAATCAATTCCCAGAGTCTGGGCATAGGCAACCTTTTCTACCGCTTTAATTCCACAGTCAAGAGCAATAATAAGCGTGTAACCGTTCTCATGTGCCCAGTCAATCCCTTTGTAGGATACGCCATATCCCTCATTATATCTGTCAGGTATGTAATATCCAAGATTTTTGTGATGATTTCTGAGGAAAGAAAACACCAGCGCAACAGCTGTTGTTCCGTCAACATCATAATCTCCGTAAACAAGGATTTTTTCATTGTCCGTAAGAGCCTTGTCCAGTCTCTCTACAGCCTTGTCCATATCCTTCATCAGGAACGGATCATGCAACTCCTCAAGTTTGGGGCGAAAAAAAGACTTTGCCTCTGCGAAAGTCTTTATATTCCTCTGAACCAGCAAATTTGCCAACGCTTCATCTACTCCCAGGTCCTCAGCGAGTTTACGAACTAATGCCGGGTTTCCCGGCTCCTTTACTATCCATTGCTTATCCAGTGCCATATCCTGACAAAGATAACTATTATATTTCAAAAAGTAGATAAAAAAACCTACTTTTGCACTTTAATAAAATCTTCAATTGTATGGATTACACAGAGCTCAGCGAGCAGGAAATAATAAGAAGAGATTCGCTGAAGGCGATGAGGGAGATTGGGATTGACCCCTACCCTGCAGCCGCTTACGATATAAATATTACAACCAGTCAAATCAGGGAGCAGTACGATCCTGAAAAGGAAAATTTAAAGGATATTTCCATTGCAGGCAGGATAATGACCAGAAGGATAATGGGTGCCGCTGCATTTATGGAGATCCAGGATGAGAGAGGACGAATACAGATATATGTCAAAAGGGACGAGATTTGCCCGGGAGAGGATAAGACAATGTACAACACAGTCTTCAAAAAACTGCTTGATATAGGAGATATAGTAGGGATAAAGGGTTATGCATTTATTACACAGGCCGGGGAACTTTCAATACATGCCAAAGAGCTTACTGTGCTTAGTAAGTCGCTTAGGGTTCTACCTATAGTTAAGGAGAAGGATGGGCAGAAATACGATGCATTTTCAGATCCGGAACTAAGATACAGAATGCGCTATGTTGATCTGATTGTTAATCCTCAGGTAAGGGAGACTTTTATGAAGAGGACCCAGATCATGAACACAATGAGGAGCTTCTTCAACGAACACGGATATATGGAGGTGGAAACACCTATACTACAGCCTATACCGGGAGGAGCAACAGCAAGACCCTTCATCACACATCACAATGCACTTGACATTCCGCTCTATCTGAGGATTGCAAACGAACTATACCTAAAGAGGCTGATTGTAGGTGGATATACTGGTGTTTACGAGTTTGCAAAGGACTTCAGAAATGAAGGGATGGACCGTACACATAACCCTGAGTTTACAGTTCTGGAAATCTATGTGGCATACAAAGATTACTTCTGGATGATGGAGTTTGTTGAGAAGATGATTGAGAGGGTTGCGATGACTCTTCACGGGACAACCAAGGTACAATTAGGAGATAAGGAGATTGACTTCAAAGCTCCGTTCCGCAGACTACCTATGCTGGAAGCAATAAAGGAGTACGCCGGCGTTGATGTGTCGGGAATGAACGAAGAGGAGCTAAGAGAGGTTTGTGGCAGACTCAATGTACCCGTATCAAAGAGTATGGGAGTAGGTAAGCTAATTGACGCAATTTTTGGTGAGTATTGTGAAGATCACCTTATTCAGCCTACATTTATTACAGACTACCCTGTGGAGACCTCTCCCCTTACCAAGAGGCATCGCTCTAATCCGGCACTGACGGAGAGGTTTGAACTTTTTGTTAACGGCAAGGAGCTTGCAAATGCATATAGCGAGCTTAATGACCCAATAGACCAGCTTGAAAGATTTAAGGAGCAGGTTAAGCTTAAAGACAAGGGAGACGATGAGGCTATGTTTATTGATATGGATTTTGTAAGGTCACTTGAGTACGGTATGCCCCCTACATCAGGAATGGGTATAGGAATAGACAGACTTACAATGTTCATGACAAATTCTTCATCTATACAGGATGTGTTATTCTTCCCTCAGATGAGGCCGGAGAAGCCACAGGCAAAGAATGAATGAAACTATCATAACATCTGCTCAGAATCCAAGGATTAAAGAGCTCCTCTCTCTCTCCTCAAAATCTTCAGAGAGGAGGAAGAGAGGTCTCTTTGTAATTGAGGGTGCCCGAGAGTGCTCTGCAGCCGCAAAGGCCTCTTTTGAGTTTCACTCTCTATACATAGTGGCTGGAATGTCAGGTGAAACCATGTGTGAATCCTTGAAAGCTGAACACATACACAGGGTCTCTGCCGACCTCTATCAGAAAATTGCCTACAGAGGAACAACTGAGGGAATAATTGCAATAGTAAGAGAGAGAGAGATGAAGCTAAGCGATGTAAAGCTAAGTGACAACCCTCTGATTATATTGCTTGAAGCTGTTGAAAAGCCTGGTAACCTTGGAGCAGTTTTAAGAACAGCTGACGCTGCAATGGCGGATGCAGTAATAGTCTGCGACCCCCTGACAGATCTTTTCAATCCAAACATTATCAGATCCAGCCTGGGAGGGATTTTTACAAATCAAGTGATCTCATGTACATCTGAAGACGCTTACAAATGGCTTAAAAAAAATAAAATATCTATATTTACAGCAGAGCTTCAGGCATCTGAGTGGTACCACCTAAGTGATATGCGCTCACCCATGGCTATAGTAATGGGAACAGAGGCAGATGGGCTTAAGGAGTTTTGGAGAGAGAGGGCGGACAAAAGAGTAAAGATTCCAATGAGAGGCGAACTAGATTCACTTAACGTATCTGTCTCAACGGCAATTATTTGTTTTGAAGCTCTGAGACAAAGAAATTTTAAATAATTAAAAACGGGAGGAGGAGAGAGATGAGATTTGGTCTTTTAGGCGAATCAATTTCACACAGCAAGAGTCCACAGCTATTCAAAGCGGCCTACAATTCAAAAAGAGATACTTATGAGTTGCTAGACTTCAGTTCACTAGAGAAGGGATTAGAGTTTGCATTATTAAATGATTTTAAAGGGATTAATGTAACAACTCCCTTCAAAGAGGACATAGATAAGTATGTGGATGTTTATGACGTGTATTCAGAGCGAATTCTTGCAATTAACCTTCTAATGTTTGAAGGAGAAAAAATTCATGCATTCAATACAGATTATTTTGGAGTAACCGGTTCTCTGCAGGGGTATGTAAAAATGGGCATGTCTGCTCTAGTAATCGGCTACGGAGGTGCCGGAAAAGCAGCTGCTGTAGCACTCCAGGATATGGGCCTGGATGTGACTGTCTCAAACAGGGAGGCATTCAAAGCCGAACCTCATACAATATCCAAAGGAATGGGTTATTGCAACCTGAAAGATGTAATGGAGTGTGCAAAAGAGTCTGATGTAATTGTGGATACCCTTCCTGTAAAACACACATTGCTCTCGGGACTTGATTTCAGCAACAAAATAGTACTTGAAGCTCGTTATAAAAACCCTTCGCTAAATTCCGCCGTTAAGAGAGAGGGGGGAATTTATATAAGTGGAATAGCCTGGTTAATCAATCAAGCTGTATATTCATTTTTAATTTTTACAGGCAGAAAACCCAATATTGAGGCTATGGAAAAGATGGCTGCCAATTGGTAAAATTTGCTATCTTTGTGACTGAGTAAAAAATCTTATAATTATGTCACTAAACAAAGTTATGCTTATCGGCAATGTCGGTAAGGACCCTGAAGTGCGCCATCTTGAGGGAGGCTCTGTTATGGCCCGATTATCCCTGGCTACTACTGAGAGGTACAGGGACAAATCCGGAGAGATGCAAGAGCAGACCGAATGGCATAACATTGTATGCTGGAGGTCTCTTGCTGAGAGGTGTGAGAAATATGTAAAAAAAGGGTCTCTGCTTTTCATTGAAGGGAGGCTAAGATCTAGAAGCTGGGAGGATAAGAGCGGCCAAATGAAATATACCGTAGAGATTGTCGCAGACACATTGCAGATTCTTGGCCGTAAACAGGATGACTCCGCCGCTGTTAATACTCAGCCTAATATTCAGGAAATAATACCCCAGGATGATGGGGATCTACCATTTTAATAATTTATAGACTTTATGAAAGTTGATGTTGTTCTAGGCCTGCAGTGGGGCGACGAGGGTAAGGGTAAGATTGTGGATGTACTGGCCAAGGGCTACCCTGTTGTTGCCCGATTTCAGGGAGGGCCAAATGCCGGCCACTCTCTGCATTTTGAGGATAAAAAATTTGTCCTCCATACCATTCCATCTGGAGTTTTCCGAAAAGGGACGCTTAACATTATAGGAAACGGAGTGGTTATTGACCCGATAATTTTCAGAGAGGAGTGCCTTCAGATAGAGACTAATGGTGTTCCTGTAAGAGAGAGGATTCAAATTTCAAAAAAGGCACATCTTATACTACCCTCACACAGGATAATTGATGCTGCGTCAGAGGCTTCAAAAGGGGCTTCAAAAATTGGCTCTACTTTAAAAGGAATAGGTCCTACATATATGGATAAAACCGGAAGAAACGGACTTAGAGTAGGCGATATATTGGCCGACAATTTTCTTGAGCGGTTTGGATCACTCAAGAGTAAACATATCTCGTTTCTTAAGCAATTTGACTACACTTATGATATTAATGAGAGAGAGGCTGAGTGGCTGGAAGCAATTGAGTATTTAAAAGGCTTCAATCTTGTTGACGGAGAGTATCTTATAAACGGTTTGCTTGCCGAGAATAAGAGGGTGCTGGCAGAGGGCGCACAAGGTTCGTTGCTTGATGTTGATTTTGGTTCATATCCATTTGTCACCTCCTCAACAACAACCTGTGCAGGAGCATGCACCGGTCTTGGAGTATCTCCATCAAAGATAGGCGTGGTATCCGGAATATTTAAAGCATACTGCACAAGGGTCGGTTCTGGTCCCTTTCCGACAGAACTAAACGACCATACAGGAGAAGAACTCAGAAGGCTCGGTTTTGAGTTTGGGGCAACTACAGGTCGCCCGAGAAGAACAGGATGGCTTGACCTGGTTGCACTGAAATATGCAATTATGATAAATGGTGTGGAGCAACTAATAATGATGAAATCAGATGTTATGGACACATTTGACACTATCAAGGTTGCCACCGGATATCTTGTTGACGGAGCTGAATCAAACGAAGTCCCATTTGATACATTCGCTGAAGTTGAGCCTGTTTATAAGGAGTTTAAAGGCTGGAAAAGAGACCTCACAAAAATTACAGAGGAGAGTGATCTGCCTTTTGAATTCATGACCTATGTAAGATTTATTGAGAAAGAGACAGGAGTTCCTATCAAAATAATCTCCGTAGGCCCGGACAGAGATCAAACCATTTTAAGATGAACATTAATAAACCACACCTCAGAGATTCAGCCACGACCAGATGGCTGGTATTGATTCTTGTTGCATTCACAATGTTTGCAGCCTATGTAGCTTCAGATGTATTCTCTCCCCTTCAGACAATGCTTGAGAGGCATAATCAGTGGAATCCCTCTGAATATGGATGGTTTTCCGGGTCGTACTCAATATTCAATGTCTTTTTGGGGATGCTGATTTTCGGAGGACTTATCCTGGACCGCAAGGGTATAAGGTTTAGCGGGATAATGTCCTGCATATTGATGGTTGGGGGAATTGCTCTAAAATATTGGGCTGTATCAAACGACTCCCTGCTTCAGAGCTCTATGGTCTTCTTTGGAAGCGAATATAAGATGCAGGTGGTATGGGCTGTTGTGGGATTTGGAATTTATGGAGTTGGAGCTGAGGTGGCTGGTATTACTGTAAGCAAAACGGTAGTTAAGTGGTTTAAAGGTAAAGAGCTTGCCCTGGCAATGGGCATGCAGCTGTCGCTTGCCCGCTTAGGCTCCGCAGCTGCATTGGCATTCTCCCCAATGATCGCTTCCCGTTTTTCAAATGTTAGCACCTCTGTATTGTTTGGGTTGAGCCTCCTGATAGTGGGACTGCTCGCTTTTGCTGTTTACACCATTTATGATAAAAGGCTTGATGCTCAGATAAAGGCCTCAGGTGCAGAAAAAGAGGAGTCATTCAACATTAAAGATGTTAAGGCTATTTTAAATAACAAGGGATTCTGGCTTATTGCATTATTGTGTGTTCTTTTCTACTCTGCCGTATTCCCCTTCCTTAAATATGCCGCCGGCATGATGGAGTTCAAATTTGGTGTTGATCCAAAGCTATCCGGGCTAATACCCAGCATGTTACCATTCGGAGCTATAGTTCTTACTCCGCTATTTGGCAGGATATATGATAAAATCGGTCATGGTGCAGATCTGATGATTGGTGGAGCTCTGTTGCTTACAACAGTACACACTCTGTTTGCAATGCCTTTCATCAATCAGTGGTGGATGGCTATAATATTGATGGTCCTTCTGGGAATCGCTTTTTCAATGGTGCCCTCAGCCATGTGGCCATCCCTGGCAAAGATAATACCTGAAAGACAACTTGGGACTACGTATGCTCTTACCTATTACATCCAAAATATTGGATTAATGATTGTTCCAATTCTGGTCGGCTATGTTCTCAATAACTATAGTGTAGTCGGCACTGTCGTAAAGGATGGAGTTGTAGTAAACAAGTATGATTACACCCTAACCATGACAATATTTGCTGCAGTATGCTCCCTCTCAATAATTATTGCAGTTATCCTGAAATACATAGATAAAAAGATGGGATACAGACTTCAATTTGCCAATATGGAGAAAAAAAGTGTCCGGGAGTAAAAGTGCAGTTCACTCTTCGGGAGCCAACATTTTACTTAGCTGACACAGATTGCTGATATAAGGAAGGAGGCTGACCAAATATATTTTGGTCAGCCTCCTTTGTTAATAGATAGTCAGAAATAGATTCTTACTATTTTTTCTTTTTATTAGGCACATCAAGTGCAAGTTGAGGATTTCTATCGGAAGATCTTCCAAGTATAAAAGACACAACTATTGCAATTAATGATAAAAATATAAAGAAGTACTCGGCATTTACAGCAGATCTAACACCTGCCTCTAAAGGATCAGCAACTGACTCAGTAGTTCTTGCAATGATTATTCCAACTACTATTGGCACAAGTAACATCCCCATATTCTGAATCCAGTAAATGAGTGAGTATGCAGTTCCAAGATTCTTTTCAGGGATAATCTTTGGAACCGAAGGCCACATAGCTGCAGGAACAAGTGCATAAGCAACCCCCATGATTGCAATACCTGCATAACCGAATATTGGTTCGCCGGGAGCAAATCCGATAATCAGGTGAGAAACAAGCACAAGGAAAGAGCCAAGAATCATAAATCTTGTAGCCTTACCCTTTGAATCCACCAATGAACCAAAGATAGGAGTAAATATCATAGTAGAAAAAGGAATGAGAGAGACCATTAATGATGCAATCTCACTATCAATTTCAAACCTTGGAATTATGATTGTAGTAGCAAATCTTCTAAAGGAGATTATACATGCATAGAAGAAAACGCAAAGCAAAGAGACAAGTATAAAATGCTTGTTTCCGAGAATTTTAAAAATATCTGAAAACTTGAATTTATCCTCTTTAACTGTCTCTGTATTGTTCCTTCTCGCTTCATCTGCAGTCTGCCTGTCTAGTTTGCTGTCCATAATAAGGAAAAATCCCCAAAGAGCCAAAGCAACAGTCATAAGGATTAAGCCTACTACAGCCGGCTTGCTGGTCTCTGAAAAAGGGACAAAGCTTTGATCAATATTAACAAGCCTTGGGACTACTATAAGAGCCGTAGCTGTTCCCAGCCTTGCCAACGCAAGTTGAAGGCCCATTGCCAAAGCCATCTCCTTTCCTTTAAACCATTTTGCAATAGATCTTGTAACTGCCACACCGGCTATTTCACTGCCAAGTCCGAAAATTGCGCATCCGGCATATGCAAGAGCCAGAGAGGGTTTTGTAAAGAATCGGCTTAGCCAGATTGCCAGTGAACTTTGAGAGAAGCTCTCTGATATTGCATAGACAACAATTATTGATCCGATAACCATAAGCCCTACAAAGAGCGATCCGGTAATTCTTACACCCCATTTATCCAGGAGCATTCCGCAAATAACTAATCCTCCCCACACACACACAGCAGAGAATATGCTCCGCCATAGAATCCATAATCGCTGATATTCCAGCCAAGTGCTACCATATCTGGATTTTGAAAAATGTGGGAAATTGTGGTAAAGAGGTCGTCAAAAAAATAGGATGCAAACATTGGGATTGAGAGTGAGAGCAACACAATCCATCTGGCGCTCTTTGAATCTTTCAGTAGTTTTAATGCTGAATTCATTTGGTTTAATTTAGTGGGGTTTATTTAGTTAAGTTGAATTACTTCTCAATATTAGGGAGTTCCAAACCATATCCTTTTCTCTTATCCTCTGCCTTAAGCCATATTGCAAGTCCAAATGCAAATATACCAAGTGATGAGAAGATAAGCATAGGTACAGTATAATCATATTCAAGCGGATTGGTTACTCCTTTGTTTGATTGGGCAAGAGCCCAGCCAATAAGCATTGGAAATACCATAAGTCCAATATTCTGAATCCAGAACACGACAGAATATGCGCTGCCAAGGTATCTGTTCTCAACTAACTTAGGTACAGAGGGCCACAAGGCAGCCGGAACAAGCGAAAAGCTAACGCCAAGAAGTACAATTGCTGAATATGCTACAGGTTTAGTGAAGAGAGCATCAGGAGTCAGAGCGAATACAAGATGGCATGCTGTCATCAGAATTGCTCCAAGCATTAGCATAGTAGCACCCTTTCCCCTTGTGTCCAGAAATCCTCCAAGAAGAGGAGTGAGTAACATTGCTCCGAGCGGAAAATATGAAAAGATATCACTGGCATCCGTATTGGATATGCCCAATCTGCACTCTAGCATATTGGCGGCAAATTTCTGAAACGGGAATATTGCCGAGTAGTAAAGTACACAAAGGCCGGCAACTATCAGGAAGGTCTTACTGGTAAAAAGAATTCCAAGATCGCTAACTTTAAAAGGCTCTTCCGGCTCATCACCTCTCTCGCCAAGTTGCTTCTCAAGCCTCTTGTCAAAGAAGAAGTATGCCATAAAACAGATAAGGCCTATCAGAAGAAGTATAACGACAAACAAAACAGGTGCACTCAGCTCTGAATACCTCTCGGCAATCCTTGGAGAGATTCTGAAAACGGCAAAAACACCCAATCTTGCAATGGCCATTTCAATACCCATAGCCAGAGCCATCTCTTTTCCCTTAAACCATTTCACAATACCTTTAGATACTGTTATTCCGGCCATTTCAACTCCGCAGCCAAAAACCATAAATCCTAGTGAGGCCAGCTTTGCCGATGCAGGGAATGAAGACCACCAGCTGCCAAGCCATACCTCCAGTCCTGTTCCCGCAAAAGCAGGACTTACTGCATAGTATTTCAGCGATGCTCCGGCAACCATAAGAGCTCCGGAAAGAAGTGCTGAGGAGCGGACTCCAATTTTGTCAAGAATTACGCCTGCAAAAATCAGGAAAAGGGCAAATACATTCAGAAAATACTCAGAACTTGCAAATGTGCCGTAGTTTTCAGGTGTCCAGCCCCTCTGACTCTCCAAAAGGCTCTGAAGGGGTGAGAGAACATCCACAAACATATAGGCAAAAAACATCATCAGGGCAAGCAGAATCAGGACTGACCACCTGATAAAAAACCTGTCCTTCAACAGAAGCGATTTTGTCTCCACAGTTAATTATTTTAGATTAGTTAAGTTTATTAAGGTTTAGCTAAACTATTACTTTTTATCCTATTTGCAAAATAAACTTTTGTCGGTTCCATATGAGAAATATGTTGTAACTTGCCGTGTTTTTCATCACGGGTCTCCCAACAAACAGCGGAGATGGTTGTTAATAGAAAATAGGTAGATTATAGACATGAAATATCTTGACAAAATAGACTCTCCCTCAGATATCAAAAGGCTCTCACCAGATCAGCTGCCAGAGCTGTGTTCAGAATTAAGAGAGTTTATAATATCCTCATGTGCGGAGAACCCCGGCCATATCGGGGCGAGTCTTGGAACTGTTGAGCTTACTGTAGTCCTGCATTATATTTATAATGCCCCAAAGGATAAAATTATATGGGATGTGGGTCACCAGGCCTATGCTCACAAGATTCTTACCGGCAGAAGAGATGCCTTTATAAACAACAGAAAATACAAAGGCATCAGCGGCTTCCCGAAAATAAGTGAATCTCCTTATGATGCATTTGGAGTAGGACATTCATCAACATCAATATCGGCTGCACTTGGAATGGCAGTTGCTTCTGAGCTGGAGGGTAGCAACGAACAGGTTGTTGCGATAATTGGAGACGGTGCGCTGACAGGAGGACTTGCATATGAAGGGCTTAACAATGCAGGAGCTCATAAAAACAATATACTGGTTATCCTGAACGATAACCAAATCTCAATAGACCCAAATGTCGGGGCTATGCATAACTACCTTCTAAAGTTCACTACATCCCATTTTTACAATAAAACAAAAAACAGGGTGTGGAAATACCTCGGTTCAGACAAGTTAAGATCTCTGGCCGGGAAGTTCCTCTTTAGCACAAAGGCTGCCTTCTTTAAGTCAGGCTCTGTATTTGAGTCTCTTGGATTCAGATATTTTGGAGTTATAGATGGACATAATACTGAACAGTTGCTTGAGACTATATCTCAGCTAAAAGAGATTAGCGGGCCAAAACTACTGCATATTGTTACAAAAAAGGGTAAAGGTTACAAACCCGCTGAGGATGATCAGGTAGTATGGCACTCTCCCGGGAATTTTGACAAAAACACAGGGAAGAGAAGATCAAATGGAAATCAATCTGCAGACAGGTATCAGGATGTTTTTGGTGAAACTCTTCTTGAACTTGCTAGGCAAAACAAAAAGATAGTTGGAGTAACTCCGGCAATGCCAACCGGTTGCTCTATGAACATAGTCATGAAGGAGATTCCTGAAAGATCTTTTGATGTAGGCATTGCAGAGCAGCACGCAGTTACATTTTCCGCCGGGATGGCTGCCAAGGGACTTCTCCCCTATTGCAATATATACTCCAGCTTTATGCAGAGAGCATATGACAGCGTTATACACGATGTTGCAACACAAAACCTTAAGGTTGTCTTCTGTCTGGACAGGGGCGGACTTGTGGGAGAGGACGGTGCAACTCACCATGGAGCATATGATTTAGCCTACATGAGATGTATTCCGGGAATGATAATAGCCGCTCCTATGAATGAGCTTGAACTGAGAAATATGCTTTACTCAGCACAGCTTCATGACTGGGGTATGTCAACTATAAGATATCCTCGCGGATATGGCGAGGGGGTATCATGGAGAGGGGCCCCATTTGAAGCAATTGAACCGGGCAAAGGGAGAGTCCTTTCTGATGGCAGTAAAGTCGCTGTAATAAGTTTAGGCACAGTGGGAAATGATGCAGCTGAGGCTATTGCTGAGGCTAGGTTAAAAGGCTATAACCCTATGCATATTGATATGAGATTCCTTAAACCTTTTGACGAGGAGCTTGTTCTTAAAGCAGCAGAAAGGTGCAAAAGAATAATATCAATTGAGGACGGCACAGTAGTAGGAGGCTTATTTTCAGCCATATCCGAGTTTATTGCCTCAAGATCTCTTGACGTTAAAGTAGATGGGCTTGGTATTCCTGATACCTTTATAGAGCAGGGTACAGTACCAGAACTCAAGGCCGAATGCGGATACGACAAAGAGGGTATTTTAAAAGCAATTACAAATGAGCCATAGAGAAAGAGAAAAAAAAGGAGATTCAGAGTTCTCGGCCAAAAGGCCTGAGATTAAGGGTAATTTAATCAAAGGCCTGAAATACAGACACCTAAAACCTATACAAGACAGTAGAAGTCAGAGATTAGACAGGTACCTCACTCACCCTGTATGGGGATTACTCTCCTTTATTTTTATCATTTGGTTTATATTCTATTCAACCTTTACATTGGGTGCGTATCCCCAACAAGGGATTGAGTGGCTCATGGATCAGGGTGCTGCTTATATCAGAGACCACATGGCTGCAGGTTGGTTCAACGACTTTCTGAGTCAAGGTGTTATAATGGGAGTAGGTAGTGTTTTGGCGTTTCTTCCAAACATACTTATTCTATTTTTCTTCCTTTCTCTTCTTCAGGAGACGGAATATCTTCCCAGGGCAGCGACGATAATGGACAAATATATGCACCATATAGGCCTGCACGGGAGTTCGTTTATTCCGCTTTTAATGGGTTTTGGATGCAACGTACCCGCAATTATGGCCACTAGAACAATAGAGCGAAAATCAGATCGCATCCTCACAATGCTAATGATACCTTATATACCATGCAGCGCAAGAATCCCTACTTTTCTTCTCTTTTCAGGCATATTCTTTCCGGAGAATCAGGTAATGGTTCTGAGTCTGCTCTATTTTGGCGGTATAATTACCGGTATATTAATGGCTATACTTTTTAAAAAGATATTTTTCAATTTCGGAATAAAAGACTACTCTATCCCCCTGCCCTCTTACAGAAAACCGTCGCTAGGACGTTCAGTCAGCAGTATGTGGGATGCTGCCTCCGAGTACCTGAAAAAGATAAGTACGGTTGTTCTCCTTGCTGTTATTATAGTTTGGGCCCTTGACTACTTCCCGCTTAAGGACAAAAATAATCCGGATACAGAAAGGGTCTCCTATCTGGAACATTTTGGAAGAGTTCTTGAACCGGCTATGAAACCTTTGGGATTTGACTGGAAAATGTCGGTTAGCCTGGTTACCGGTGTAACAGCAAAAGAGTTTATCATAAGTACTCTTGGCGTAGTCTATAAAGCAGAGGCTGACGAATCAGAGGATGGTGAACTTAACACGTCGCTCATGTCCAGAATAAGAGAAGAGAAGGTTTTTAACAAAGCAAACGCCCTCTCGTTTATGATATTTTCCCTTTTATATATGCCATGCGTTGCGACAGCATTTACCATTAGGAAGGAATCCGGGAGCTGGAAATGGGCTGTAGTATCAATTGTAAGCACTATCGCAATTGCCTGGATTGCTGCATTTTTCTCTTTTAAAATTGGACTTGAGCTTTTAGTATAGATGGATTTTAAAACAGGCTCACAATAATTTTAGATTTTTTTTTGGAGTTTAATCAAAAACCTATATCTTTGCAGTCCCTAAAATTAAAAGGGGAAGAGCAATAAATGCCGATGTAGCTCAGTTGGCCAGAGCAGCTGATTTGTAATCAGCTGGTCGGGGGTTCGAATCCCTCCATCGGCTCTAAGTTTTTTGAACGAATGCAGTATTGGGGAGATACCAAAGTGGCCAACTGGGGCAGACTGTAAATCTGCTGGCGTACGCCTTCGTAGGTTCGAATCCTGCTCTCCCCACTTATTTTTATTTATTGCGGAAGTAGCTCAGTCGGTAGAGCATCAGCCTTCCAAGCTGAGGGTCGCGGGTTCGAACCTCGTCTTCCGCTCTTAGTAAGCCAGTGTAGCTCAGGGGTAGAGCGCTTCCTTGGTAAGGAAGAGGTCACGGGTTCAATTCCCGTCACCGGCTCTACAAGTGTGTAATAAATTCATTAATATTTAATTTTACTATTATGGCAAAAGAAACTTTTAAAAGGGACAAGCCGCACGTCAATATAGGCACCATTGGCCACGTTGACCACGGAAAAACCACACTGACCGCTGCAATCACAATGGTGCTTGCCAGAAAAGGTCTCTCTGAAGTTCGCTCATTTGATTCAATTGACAACGCTCCTGAAGAGAAAGAGCGTGGTATTACTATTAACACTTCACACGTTGAGTATCAGACTGAGAATCGTCACTATGCTCACGTTGACTGCCCTGGTCACGCCGACTATGTTAAGAACATGGTAACAGGTGCTGCCCAAATGGACGGTGCTATCCTGGTTGTTGCCGCTACTGACGGTCCAATGCCTCAGACACGCGAGCACATCCTTCTTGCACGTCAGGTAAACGTTCCCAGAATTGTAGTTTTCCTTAATAAAGTAGATATTGTTGACGACCCTGAGATGATTGACCTTGTAGAGATGGAGGTTCGTGAACTTCTTAGCTTCTACAACTTTGACGGCGATAACGCTCCTGTTATCCGCGGTTCTGCTCTTGGTGCACTTAACGGTGACGCACAGTGGGAAGAGAAGGTAATGGAGCTTATGGCATCCGTTGATGAGTATGTTCCAATTCCTCCACGTGACAACGAGAAGCCATTCCTAATGCCTGTTGAAGACGTATTCTCAATCACAGGACGTGGTACTGTTGCTACAGGTCGTATTGAGACAGGTGTTATCAAAACCGGTGAAGAGATTCAAATTATCGGTCTTGGTGAAGAGCCTAAAAAATCAACTGTTACAGGTGTTGAGATGTTCCGTAAGATTCTTGACAGAGGCGAGGCCGGTGACAACGTAGGTCTTCTTCTTCGCGGTATTGACAAGAAAGAGATCAAACGTGGTCAGGTTATCGCAAGACCTAACACCATCACTCCTCATAAGAAGTTCAAAGCAGAAATCTACGTTCTTAAGAAAGATGAAGGTGGTCGTCACACTCCATTCCACGACAAATACCGTCCTCAGTTCTTTATCCGTACACTGGATATCACAGGTGAGATCGTTCTTCCTGAAGGAACTAAGATGGTTATGCCTGGTGACAACGTAACAATTACAGTTGAGCTTATCTACCCTGTAGCTCTCAACATCGGTCTCCGTTTCGCTATTCGCGAAGGTGGACGTACAGTTGGTGCAGGTCAGGTTACTGAGATTGTTGACTAATAAAAATATTCCATAAGTTAGTCACCCATGAAAGGTGACTAACTTTATCTAGGGGCATAGTTCAAGGGTAGAATAGCGGTCTCCAAAACCGTTGATGGGAGTTCGAATCTCTCTGCCCCTGCAAAACCGATGGTTACGCGTCGGTTTTTAACAATCCGGTTAATGCAGAAGCTTCCAACTGCAAAGACCGACAATCAAAAAAAGATGAACAAGATAAAGTTGTATCTTCAGGAATCGTACACCGAATTGGTAAACAAGGTTAGCTGGCCCACCTGGGCGCAGTTGCAGAGCTCAGCCATAGTTGTTATGGTTGCATCTCTTATCTTTGCCGGGGTCATTTTTGTTATGGACTTTGGTTTCAGGAACATTATGACAACCATTTACAATCTGTTGTACTAATTATGAGTGAAGTTACCAAAAATTGGTATGTCGTAAGAGCTGCCGGAGGCAAGGAGAAGAAAGCCAAAGAGTATATTGAGGGAGAAATTAAACGACTCAAGCTTGAGGACAGAATTTTTCAGGTCCTTATACCTACAGAGAAGGTTTACCAGGTTAAAAATGGTAAAAAGGTATCTACTGAGAGAATTTTCTTTCCCGGCTATATTCTTATTGAGGCTATCCTTACACCGGAAATTCAGCTTATAATACGAGATATTCCACACGTATCAGGTTTTCTGACAGATAAGGCATCAAAGGATAATAATCCCGTGCCTCTTCGTCAGGCAGAGGTTAACCGTATCTTAGGTAAGGTTGACGAGTTGGCCGATATGGAGGAGGAGAATATCACACCATTTATCATTGGAGAAGCTGTCAAAGTTGTTGACGGCCCTTTCAATGGCTTTGACGGAACCGTAGAGGAGATTGATGAAGATAAGAAGAAGGTGAAGGTAATGGTGAAGATTTTTGGAAGAAAAACTCTCCTGGAGTTGAATTTTGTTCAAGTAGTAAAAGAATAAAAAATCATTAATTATGGCTAAAGAAGTTGCCGCACTCATTAAATTGCAGATTAAAGGCGGTGCAGCGAATCCTTCTCCTCCCGTAGGACCGGCTCTCGGTTCAAAGGGTGTGAACATCATGGATTTCTGCAAGCAGTTTAATGCCCGCACCCAGGATAAGGCCGGTAAAATTCTGCCCGTCATTATCACTGTATTCAGCGATAAGTCATTTACATTTATTGTAAAGCAACCACCAGTGGCTGTTCAGTTGAAAGAGGCTGCCAAGATCCAGAGCGGTTCAGCGGAACCAAACAGGAAAAAGGTGGGCAGTGTGACGTGGGAGCAGATCCGCGAGATAGCTACAGACAAGATGCCGGACATGAATGCGTTCACTTTGAAGTCTGCCATGACTATGGTAGCCGGAACTGCACGCAGTATGGGTATCAATGTTACTGGCACATTTCCTGAAGATGTAATTTAAAAAATCCTGCGAAAATGAGTAAGCTGACAAAAAATCAAAAAATAGTATACGCAAAGGTTGATCCGCAGAAGCAATACAAACTTCTTGAAGCTTGTAACCTTGTAAAAGAGATCTCTTTTACAAAGTTTGACGCTTCAGTTGACGTTGCAATGCGCCTTGGTGTAGATCCACGCAAAGCCAATCAAATGGTTCGTGGCGTGGTGACTCTTCCTCACGGAACAGGTAAGACCGTTCGTGTACTTGTACTTTGTACTCCAGACAAGGAGAATGAAGCAAAGGAAGCTGGTGCAGACCACGTTGGACTTGACGACTATATTGAAAAGATAAAGGGCGGATGGACCGATATTGACGTGATAATCTGTACACCATCTGTAATGGCCAAGATTGGAGCCATTGGTCGTATCCTTGGACCTCGCGGTCTTATGCCAAACCCTAAAACAGGAACTGTAACTATGGATATAGCACAGGCTGTTAAAGAGGTTAAGGCTGGTAAGATTGATTTTAAAGTTGATAAACAAGGTGTTGTTCATGCTTCTATTGGTAAAGTCTCTTTTGACCCTCACCAACTTGCAGAGAACGCACTTGAGCTTATTAATACAATTATCAAACTTAAACCGCAAGCGCTTAAGGGTACATATGTAAAGAGCATATTTATCTCTTCTACAATGAGTCCCGGTATTAATATCGATAGCAAGTCGTTTAGTGCTGCTGAATAATAAATTTGGTTTATGAGAAAAGAAGAAAAAACACAGATTATTGAAAGCTTGGCAGCGCAACTTGAGAAAACACCTGATTTCTACCTGGCTGATATCTCTGGCCTAAACGCCGAGAAAACAGCTCTATTGCGCCGTACTTGCTTCGAAAAACAGATTAAACTGGTTGTTGTAAAGAACACCCTGCTTCGCAAAGCCTTGGAGACCAAGGGAAATAAAGAAGTTGAGCTGCTCTTCCCTATACTTGAAGGTCCTTCAGCGGTGATGTTCACAGAGGTTGTGAATTCGCCGGCCAAACTTATAAAAGAGTTCGGAAAAAAACACGGGAAACCTGTTTTGAAGGGCGCATATGTACAGGAATGTGCTTATGTTGGAGAGAACCAACTTGATGCACTAGTAGCAATCAAGTCTCGCGAAGAACTCATCGGAGACATCATTGGTCTTCTTCAGGCACCTGTTCGTAATGTTATCTCTGCGCTTGAATCAAGCGGAGGAGGCAAGATTGCAGGTATCGTTAAGACACTATCAGAAAAAGAGTAACCAAAAGAAAATTAAAAATCATTTAAATATTTACAACCATGGCAGATATCAAAAAATTTGCAGAAGAATTAGTTAACCTGTCTGTAAAAGATGTACAAGAATTGGCAAAGATCCTCAAAGAGGAGTATGGCATTGAGCCAGCAGCAGCTGCTGTAGCTGTTGCCGGTCCTGCAGTTGCAGCTGTAGCTGAAGTTGCTGAGCAAACCCAGTTCGACGTTATTCTTAAGTCACCTGGTCAGGCAAAGCTCCAAATTGTGAAAGTTGTTAAGGAGATCACCGGTCTTGGTCTTAAAGAGGCTAAAGATCTAGTAGATGCAGCTCCTAAGGCTATCAAGGAGAAAGTATCAAAAGCCGAAGCTGAACAAGTAAAAGCACAATTGGAAGAAGCAGGCGGAGAAGTTGAGATTAAATAACTCTACATCCCGTTGATCGGGTAATCAATATCAGGTTTAGAGCCTAAACGGCTCTAAGCCTTTTTGTCGTTATTTTAACATATTTTCAACCAATCCGAATAAAATGTCGCAAACAAATATCAATCAGCGGATTACATTCGCGACTTCAAAGTCCCTACTGGACTATCCAGATTTTCTTGAGGTTCAGCTGAAATCATTCAGAGATTTCTTTCAGCTTGACACAACCCCTGAAAACAGGAGAAACGAAGGACTGTACAAAGTATTTCAAGAGATATTCCCTATTACGGACACTCGCAACAGCTTTGTTCTTGAGTTTATTGACTATTTCATAGACCCTCCTAAGTACTCTATTGAGGAGTGCCTTGACAGAGGTCTAACCTATAGCGTTCCACTCAAAGCTAAGTTGAAACTTTACTGTACAGATCCAACCCACGAGGATTTTGAAACCATGATCCAGGATGTTTATCTTGGAACAATTCCTTACATGACCCCACGCGGGACATTCGTAATCAACGGTTCGGAGAGAGTGATAGTCTCCCAGCTCCACCGTTCACCAGGCGTTTTCTTTGGACAGAGTCTTCACGCCAATGGTACAAAGCTCTATTCAGCACGTATAATTCCGTTCAAGGGATCGTGGATAGAGTTTGCAACTGACATAAACAATGTCATGTATGCATATATAGACAGGAAAAAGAAACTTCCTGTAACAACCCTTCTTCGGGCAATAGGATACGAAAGCGACAAAGAGATCCTGGACATCTTTGGACTTGCTAACGAAGTTAAGGTTACAAAGGCAAACCTCAAAAAGTGTGTAGGCAGCAAGCTTGCAGCAAAAGTATTAACCTCCTGGAATGAAGATTTCGTTGACGAAGATACAGGAGAGGTTGTTTACATAGAGCGCGTAAGAGTTATCCTTGAACGCGAGACAGTGCTTGAAGAGGAACATATAGATGAAATACTGGAGTCAGGAGTAAGCACAATCCTAATACACAAAGAGGATGTGAATCTTAACGACTTCGCAATAATAACCAATACGCTGCAGAAAGACCAGTGCAATAACGGAAAAGAGGCTGTTGAACATACATATTTCGTTCTTAGAAACTCAAGACCGGCAGATGAGGCTACTGCACGCGACGTAATTGACAAACTCTTCTTCTCTGACAAGAGATATGACCTTGGAGAGGTGGGAAGATACAGGCTCAACCAGAAGCTTAATCTGAATATCCCTAACGAGAACAGAGTTCTGACAAAACAGGATATCATTGAAATTATCCGCTACCTCATACAGCTTATCAACTCAAAGGCAGTTGTAGATGATATTGACCACCTTAGCAACAGACGTATCAGAACAGTAGGTGAACAGCTTGCAAATCAGTTTAGCGTAGGTCTGTCAAGGATGGCAAGAACCATAAGAGAGAGAATGAATGTTCGTGATAATGAGGTCTTCTATCCGATAGACCTTATTAATGCTAAAACGCTCTCGTCTGTAATCAACTCATTCTTTGGGTCAAGCCAGCTATCTCAGTTTATGGACCAGACAAATCCACTAGCTGAGATGACTCACAAGAGAAGACTCTCTGCTCTGGGTCCGGGAGGTCTCTCAAGGGATCGTGCCGGTTTTGAGGTACGCGACGTACACTATACTCACTACGGCAGACTTTGCCCTATTGAGACACCTGAGGGACCAAATATCGGTCTGATTTCCTCACTATGCGTTTATGCAAAAATTAACGACCTTGGTTTTATTGAGACCCCATACAGAAAAGTTGTTGAAGGGTTTGTAGATATGACTGCAAAAGGGTGCATATATATGAGTGCAGAGGATGAGGAGCAGAAGATGGTAGCACAGGCTAACGTGCATATTGCAGAAGATGGACTGATTACTGATGAAAGGATTAAATGCCGATATGAGGCGGACTATCCTGTGGTTGACAAGTCTAAGGTTGACCTGGTGGATGTTTCTCCTAACCAGATAGCATCAATTGCCGCTTCACTTATTCCTTTCCTTGAGCATGACGACGCAAACCGTGCGCTTATGGGATCCAATATGATGAGACAGGCCGTTCCACTTATCCGCCCGGAATCACCTATCGTAGGTACCGGACTTGAGGGTCCTGTGGTAAGAGATTCAAGAACACAGATTGTAGCAAGAGGTAAAGGAGAGGTTGTTTATGTTGATGCCCGAGAAATTCATGTTAAATATGAGATGACTGAGAATGAGAGATTTGTAAGCTTTGACCCTGAAGTAACTGTTTACAAACTACCTCTCTACAGAAAGACTAATCAGAACTCATCTATAACACTCAAGCCAATTGTCAAGAAAGGTGACAAGGTTGTCTCTGGACAAATAATGACAGAGGGCTACGCAACCCAGGGAGGAGAACTAGCACTTGGAAGAAACCTTAAGGTTGCATTCATGCCTTGGAAAGGGTATAACTTTGAAGATGCAATCGTTGTCTCGGAGAGGCTTCTCAGAGAGGATGTCCTTACATCCATCCACGTGGAGGAGTACATAATGGAGGTTCGCGACACAAAGAGAGGAATGGAGGAGTTAACTGCCGATATCCCTAATGTAAGTGAAGAGGCTACCAAAGATCTTGATGAGAATGGTATAATAAGAATTGGTGCTAATGTTGAACCGGGAGACATCCTGATAGGAAAAATCACTCCTAAAGGTGAGAGCGATCCATCTCCGGAAGAGAAGCTGTTAAGAGCAATTTTCGGTGATAAAGCAGGAGATGTTAAGGATGCCTCACTTAAAGCAACCCCATCATTAAGAGGAACTGTTATTGACAAGAGACTTTTCTCAAAGATCGCCAAAGAGAACAGCAAACGCGGAAAGACAACCTCTAAGAATCAGCTCCAGCAAGCTGACGAGAATTTCCAACGCAAAGCAGCAGCTCTCCACCAGACTTTTATATCAAAACTGGTTGAACTGCTAAAAAGCAAAACATCTAACGGTGTTAGCGATCTTTATGGTGTTGAGTTAATTGCAAAAGAGCAGCCATTTACTTATGATGTGCTGAACTCTCTCTCATATGAAAACATCAATCCTGCTAAGTGGACTACAGACAAAAACACTAATACTCTTGTAAAGCAACTTATCAATAACTATCTTATTGCATATAAGGAGTTTGACGCAGAGCTTAAGAGGATTAAGTACAATTTAACTATAGGTGACGAACTCCCTACCGGAATTATGCAGCTGGCGAAGGTTTATATCGCTAAGAAGCGTAAAATAAGAGTAGGTGATAAGATGGCAGGAAGACACGGAAATAAAGGTATTGTGGCAAAGGTTGTACGCGACGAGGATATGCCGTTCCTTGAAGACGGAACAGTTGTTGACATAGTTCTCAATCCTCTTGGTGTACCATCTCGTATGAACCTTGGACAGATTTATGAAACTGTGCTTGGATGGGCCGGCCAAAAGTTGGGGCAGAAATACAGTACACCAATCTTTGATGGTGCAACACTGGATGAAATAACTGCCGAAACTGACAAAGCCGGAGTTCCAAAGTATGGCAAGACATACCTTAGAGACGGCGGAACCGGAGAGCTTTTTGACCAACCGGCAACAGTGGGTATAATCTATATGCTCAAACTGGGACACATGGTTGATGATAAGATGCACGCCCGTTCAATAGGTCCGTACTCCCTTATCACTCAGCAACCGCTTGGAGGTAAGGCTCAGTTTGGAGGCCAGCGTTTTGGAGAGATGGAGGTTTGGGCGCTTGAAGCATTCGGCGCAGCCAACATACTCCAGGAGATTCTCACAATCAAGTCCGACGATGTTACAGGACGTTCAAGAGCTTATGAAGCTATCGTTAAAGGAGAGACCATGCCTCAGCCGGGCATTCCGGAATCCCTTAACGTGCTTCTGCATGAGCTCCGCGGTCTGGGACTAAGTGTCAATCTTGACTGATCTTAATTAAGTATTTGAACATTTGAAAAGAGAATAATATGTCTTTCAAAAAAGAGATAAAGGTAAAGAGCAATTTCAACCAAATATCCATTGGACTTGCATCTCCTGAGGAGATTCTGGAGAGATCTTCTGGTGAAGTGCTTAAACCCGAAACCGTAAACTATCGTACATACAAGCCGGAGAGAGATGGACTCTTCTGTGAGCGCATTTTTGGTCCCTATAAGGATTATGAATGCCATTGTGGCAAATACAAGAGAATCCGTTACCGTGGAATTATTTGCGACCGATGCGGAGTAGAGGTTACTGAGAAAAAGGTAAGACGTGAAAGGATGGGTCACATAACTCTTACGGTGCCTGTTGCCCATATATGGTATTTCAGATCAACTCCTAACAAAATCGGCTACCTGCTTGGAATACCATCCAAGAAGCTGGAGAGTATAATATACTATGAAAGGTATATTGTTATTCAGGCTGGTGCTCTTGCACAAGAGGGTGTTCGCGAAAATGATTTTCTTGATGAGGATGAATACATAAAATTGATGGATAGTCTTCCAAGAGAGAACTCTCTGCTTGACGATGACGATCCTAATAAATTTATTGCCGGAATGGGTGCTGAAGCAATTTTAAAAATGCTTAACAGACTCAAACTGGATGAACTTTCATACGAACTCAGGAACAAAGCTCAGACCGAAACATCTGAGCAGAGAAAAGCTGAAGCTCTTAAGAGACTAAGCGTTGTTGAAGCTTTCCGTGAATCAAAAGAGGTGAACAATCCTGACTGGATGGTTCTGAAGGTAATTCCGGTAATTCCGCCTGAACTTCGCCCTCTCGTTCCACTTGATGGCGGACGTTTTGCAACATCTGACCTGAACGACCTGTACAGAAGGGTAATAATAAGAAACAACAGGTTAAAGAAACTTATTGAGATTAAAGCACCTGAAGTTATTCTCAGAAACGAGAAGAGGATGCTTCAAGAGGCTGTTGACTCACTGTTTGACAATTCACGCAAATCAAATGCTGTTAAAACAGAGGCTAACAGAACCCTTAAATCTCTTTCTGACTCCCTTAAGGGAAAACAGGGTAGATTCCGTCAGAACCTCCTAGGAAAGAGGGTGGATTACTCTGCACGTTCTGTTATTGTCGTCGGACCTGAGCTGAAAATGCACGAGTGCGGTCTGCCAAAAGATATGGCAGCTGAGCTCTTTAAACCATTTGTAATAAGGAAGCTTATTGAGCGCGGAATAGTTAAAACCGTTAAGTCTGCTAAAAAGATAGTGGACAGAAAAGATCCGGTTATATGGGATATTCTTGAGAATGTTATGAAGGGACACCCGGTTCTGCTAAACCGTGCCCCTACCCTGCACAGACTCGGGATACAGGCATTCCAGCCAAAGCTTATTGAAGGTAAGGCAATTCAACTGCACCCACTTTCATGTACCGCATTCAATGCCGACTTTGACGGAGACCAGATGGCCGTTCACTTACCACTGGGGAATGCTGCAATTCTTGAGGCACAGATTCTAATGCTGGGATCACACAATATTCTGAACCCTGCAAACGGAGCACCAATCACTGTCCCATCTCAGGACATGGTTCTTGGATTGTACTATATAACTAAGGTTAAACCAGGTGCTAAAGGAGAGGGCAGAAGATTCTACGGACCGGAAGAGGTTATTATTGGATACAACGAGAAGAGCGTGGATCTTCACGCAGAGATTGAGGTAAGACTACCAAAAGTAATGGGAGACGACACACTTGGCTTTGAGATGAAGAAGACAACAGTGGGAAGAATCCTCTTTAACCAGGTTGTACCTCAAGAGGTTGGTTACATTAATGAAGTTTTAACCAAGAAGTCGCTGAGAGATATCATCAGCAATGTCCTGAAGGTATCAGGTATAGCAAGAACTGCACAGTTCCTGGATGATATTAAGGAGATTGGCTATACAATGGCTTTCAAAGGAGGTCTTTCATTCAATCTGGAGGATGTAATTGTTCCTGAAGAGAAGGAGAAACTCATTGAAGAGGGATACAAGCAAGTTGAGAACATAATGTTCTCATACAATAACGGTCTAATCACAAACAATGAACGTTACAACCAGATTATAGACATCTGGACAACAACTAACTCTAAGCTGACCAATATTGTAGAGAAGCGAATTGCTACAGACAAACAGGGATTCAATCCTGTATATATGATGCTCCATTCAGGTGCCCGTGGATCTAAAGAGCAGATTCGTCAGCTCTCAGGTATGAGGGGTCTGATGGCGAAACCTCAGAAATCAGGCGCTTCATCAGCAGAGATTATTGAGAACCCTATCCTCTCAAACTTTAAAGAGGGATTGTCCGTACTTGAGTACTTTATCTCTACTCACGGTGCCCGTAAAGGTTTGGCTGATACAGCTCTAAAGACAGCAGACGCTGGATATCTAACCCGTCGTCTGGTAGATGTCTCTCATGATGTAATTATTAATGAGGACGATTGCGGCACTTTAAGAGGACTTGTTGCTACGGCAATTAAAAACAAAGATGAAATTGTAGAGTCTCTCTACGACAGGATTCTTGGAAGAACCACTGTGCACGACATATACAATCCTCTTACCGGAGAAAGGATTATTGAAGCAGGAGAGCAAATAACCGAAGAGATTGCAGAGCTTATTCAGTCACTACCAATAGAGCATGTTGAGATAAGGTCAGTACTTACATGCGAATCTCGCAAAGGTGTTTGTGCAAAATGCTATGGACGAAATCTTGCTACAGGCAGGATGGTACAAAAGGGAGAGGTTGTAGGCGTAATTGCTGCTCAGTCAATTGGAGAGCCTGGAACTCAGCTTACCCTCCGTACCTTCCACGTCGGTGGTACTGCATCAAGTATAGCATCTGAGAGTGAAATTGTTGCCAGATACGAAGGTAAGCTTGAATTTGAGGAGCTTCGTACTCTTGTAAGAAATAATGACCTTGGAGAAAAGGAGACAATAGTTATCGGCCGCACGGCAGAGATGAGAATTGTTGATGTTAATACAGGAATAGCACTTTATAATCATAATGTGCCTTACGGAGCAACTCTCTTTATGAAGGACGGAGACCTTGTTAAGAAGGGAGACAGAATTTGCGAATGGGATGCTTACAATGCAGTAACCATTGCAGAGACTGACGGTAAGGCAGTATTTGACTCACTTATAGAGGGAGTTACATACAGAGAGGAGGCTGCTGATGAGTACTCACTCCACAAGGAGAAGGTTATCATTGAGTCAAGAGATAAATCCAAGAACCCTACCATTAGAATTCTTGAGGATAAGATTGAACTCAGACAGTACAACCTTCCTGTAGGTGCTCACATAATGGTTGAGAATGGACAGAAAATCAAGGCTGGAGACATACTTGTCAAGATTCCAAGAGCAATTGGAAAATCGGGTGACATCACAGGCGGTCTTCCAAGGGTGACTGAACTTTTTGAGGCACGTAATCCATCAAACCCTGCCGTAGTTACAGAGATTGACGGCGAGGTAAAAATGGGTAAAATCAAACGCGGTAACAGAGAGATTATTATTGAATCAAAGAGTGGCGAAAGAAAGACATACACTGTACCTCTCACCAAACAGATCCTTGTACAGGAGAATGACTATGTGAAAGCTGGTATGCCACTTTCAGAAGGAGCCATCTCCCCTACCGACATTCTCGCAATTCAGGGACCTACAAAGGTTCAGGAGTATATCGTGAATGAGATTCAGGAGGTTTACAGAATGCAGGGCGTAAAGATTAACGATAAGCACTTTGAGATAATTGTCCGTCAGATGATGCGTAAAGTGGAGATTGTTGATCCGGGTAATACTAAGTTCCTTACAGGTCAACTCGTTGACAAACTGGAATTTGTTGAGGTAAATGACTCTATCTATGACAAGATGATTGTTACAGACTCGGGTGACTCAGCTGAACTTAAGCCGGGCATGATTGTAACTGTAAGAAGGCTGAGAGAGGAGAACTCCATGCTCAAGAGAAGAGATCTCAAAACTGTTTCTGCCGATAATGCCAAACCTGCAACTTCAAACCAGATTTTGCAAGGTATTACAAGGGCAGCACTTAGAACAAACAGCTTTATGTCAGCTGCATCATTCCAGGAGACAACTAAAGTACTTAGTGAGGCTGCAATATTCGGTAAGAGGGACACCCTTGAGGGTCTGAAAGAGAATGTTATCTGCGGGCATCTGATTCCAGCAGGTACAGGAACACGCGAGTTTGACCGAATGGTTGTTAGTTCAATGGATGATCACCTGAAGCTCATGAAGAGCAAAAAAGAGTAAGGTTAATCACTAGTGTTTAATAAAAAGAGGCCGGCTAAATATATTTTAGTCGGCCTCTAAGTTTATGATACCTAAATAAAATTATTCAGGCATTTCAAGAATTTCAAAATATCCGCCATACGAACCGGCATCTACGACAAAGTCAACAGCAAATGTGTAAGTGTTGCCGTCTATCTCGCAATATTCAAGATATTCAGTATCCCAAGAACACATTCCATATGTTGAAGATACATAGCCCATAGGCTGCTTATCAAATTTAATCTTACCGCTCTCAATTGAAAATTCAATTGGATAGTTTCTGTAATAGCAGTCCGGCATTCTGTAATAGTCTGCCTCTATAGCTTTTTGAAGTTCCTGTGGCCAAGCCTCTTCAAAAAATTCAGAAGTGAAGGTTCCTGTTCCAAGAGACTGGAAAGTAAGCTTTCTCTGCGCTGTAACAGTAATTACCTTATTTCCGCCTTTTGAAACATTGGCATCATCAGTAATCGTAATTTTAATATTGTACGGTTTACCTCCAAATGCGTTTAGGCTAGTATAAGAGAAGGTGATGTAAGCCTTACTCTCTCCGGCAGCAAAATCAAAAGCTTGCTTATCCGGAGTAAACATACCCTCTGTTCCGGTTATTGTAACAGGTACAGAGACAGCACTTTTTGTATTACCTCTCCACATCTCAACCTGGAATTTGTTATTGTCTGCAGCAACCATCATAAACTTGACAATTGTTGAAGGAAAAGAGGCCTCAACACCATCTCCGAGTTTATATTTAGTTCTTTCAGGCTCACAAGCAGATGCAAGAAATAGTATTCCTATTGCTAATAATAATATCTTTTTCATATTTTCTCCAATGTTTTATGGTTATTGCTGAGGTGGATTCTGATCTTTGCTAGGATCCATGTTCTCATTTCCATCAAACTCTGCCTGAGGAATCCAAAGTATAAATGCAGGAGAGCCTGGATTGGTGTTAATGTTTGTTAATTGAAGAGGGTGGTTGGTGCCTTCAAAATTTCTCTTAAAGCCAAGACCCAATCTTTGCAAATCGTGAAGTCTTGGAACCTCACTCCATAGTTCAACTCTCCTTTGGAATAGGATTTCGTCCATTAGTGTTACGATACCTGCTGTAGTATTTGAGTTATAAGATTTGCTGTCTGTTACATTCTCAAGACGGGTAGCATAATTTGAATCCCTTTTATTACCTACTGAAGCTAAATGTTGGCGTGCTTCAGGGAATAGTTGCTGATGACATGCTGCCTCAGCTGCTATCAAAGCCATCTCCTCCTCTCTCATTAGAATGTGGTCTCCAGTTTGAGCCGCAACATCAATATAACCCAATTTTGTTTGGCACCAAGATCTTCTTGATCCGTTTTCTGTACCGGCAGCACCCCACTGAGCTTGTGGTAGCGGAGCCGTCCACCACTGTTTTCTAAGATCAGTGTCAGGAATCTGTGCATACAGCCATGATGAGATTAGATGTCTTGCCTTTGAGTATGTACCTTTGCTATCAGCGTCCATGTGGGCATAAATATCCCATATACCCATTGACTGATCTGTTTGAATACCCAATCCCCAAAGTACATTTTTCTTTGAGATATCGTTAACTCGTCTTATATCAGCAAAATCAGCAATCTGGGCAGATCCCTCCATTGCCTTTTTCGCAAAAGTAAGAGCTGTAGGATAATCCTTCTGAACCATTGCATGTCTGGCCTTAAGTCCGTAAGCAACATATTTGTCAATATGAGACTTGTGCATTTGTGCAACATTTGTACCCTCCAGAAGAGTGATTGCCTTATTTATATCTTCGTTTGCTCTGTCATATACCTGCTGAACAGTGCCTCTTGGGTTACCTACTGATCCCGCAATAGTCGGCTCAGTGTAGATTGGAACACCCGGTTTAGTAGGGTCGTTTTGCTGGTAACACTGAACTAGCCACATATATGCAAAAGATCTGAGAGCATAAGCCTGACCCATCACATAGTCCACAAGCTTCTGGTCACCAGGTATTTTACCCTCCTGAGCTATAATATAGTTTGCATTTGAAATAATAGTATAGAAGAAATTCCATATTTGATACTGGTGACCGGCTCTACCTGTATAGTCACCCCAAGTGTCAAAGCCGTAATCATACCAGAACCAACCAGAACCGGAACCATCCATTGGGTGATCCTCTCCCATAATATCAAATACCAATATATATGCCGGCAAACCTCCGTTTTCATCGTTCCAGGCTGTTCCCCAGCCTCCTGTATATAGAACTCTGTAAATTCCGTTAAGGGCAGTTAGCGAGTTCTGAGCATCCGCAAATATCATCGTTCCGGATACCTGGTTTGTAGGGTCAGTATTTAGCTGGTCTGAACAGCTGTTTAGAGACAAAACCCCTAATAACGTTAATAATAAAAATATTTTTTTCATATTATATCCGAATTAATTAAAATTTGATATCCAATCCGAGTGATATAGTCTTCACAGGAGTATAAGAGAAGCCTGTTCCACCGGTAAAGTTGAACTGAGGATCCATACCCTTAAGGGCTGTGAATACATGCAAATTGTCAGCAGTAACGGCAAGTCTTAGCGACTGCAGCTTCAATGAACGTGCAAGTCTGGATGGAAGTGTGTATCCTAAAGTAATATTTCTCAGTGCAAAGTATGATGCATCTATGAGTTCGTCAGATGTTCTGGTAATTCTTGCTGAACCATTTGGATCAATTCTTGGAAGTTCAGCCAGATCGCCCGGTTTTTTCCATGCTTTTGTCAGCCTGTCTTTGTGAGCAGCCTGGCCAACATATGTACTGTAAAGCAAAGAGTTGTAAACTCCATCCAACATTTTTCCACCAATTGAGTAGGTAGTGAGGATACTCAAGTCAAAACCCTTATACCTTAAGTCATTTGCGAACGAACCATATACAATAGGCATACGGTTGCCGGCAACATCTCTTGATTGAAGAGCCTTTTGGTAACTGCTTGAGATATACTTCTCACCTCTCACACCATTTGTCTCATCCCAAACCCAGTAAAGTTTGTTTCCGGTTGCAGGGTCAATACCTGCAGATTCAGCAAGATAGAATGAGTTAAGAGCTTCACCCTCTTTTATAATATAGCTACCGGAAATAATTTCAGGTTTATCAGCAAGGTTGAGTACCTTATTCTTAACAGTAGATCCCATGATAGTCATATTCCAGTTAAACCCGGCTTTCTTTATAACATCTATCAATAGGCTAAGCTCAAAACCACTGTTAATCATCTTTCCAATATTCTTTGAATAACCGCTGAAGCCTAATGAAACAGCCATAGGGAAGTCCATAAGCATATCGTCGGTAATTCTGTTATAATACTCGGCAGATATTGATAGTCTGTCAAATATTCTTCCCTCAAGACCTACGTTGAAGTTATTGTTTTTCTCCCATTTAAGGTCAGCATTTTCAAGAGATGTAACAATAGCTCCCGGGAATGATTGGTTTGGATAAGCCAATGAGTAGAATGCTTGCCATGCGTAAAGCGAACCAATATTGTCATTCCCCTGAACACCATAAGATGCCTTAAGAGTCAGGTTGTTGAGCCAGTCAATACCCTGCATAAAGTTCTCCTGAGAGAGTCTCCAGCTTGCTCCAACAGACCAGAAGTCGCCAAATCTCACCTCTCTTTTGAATCTTGATGTACCATCCTTTCTATAGCTTGCAGAGAAGTAATATTTATCTCTGAAGTCATAGTTAAGTCTGGTAAAATAAGATTCAATAGCATAATTATTTGAGTAAGAACTTGCATTACTTACAGTAGTAGCAGCATCAAGTTCGTATAACCCGCCAAACGGGAACCCTGTTTTCTCACCATATAGATATTGGTAATTGTATTTGTAGAACTCGTGACCTGCCATAAAATCAATATGATGGCTGCCAAAAGTTCTGTCAAAGTAAAGAATCTGGTTAAAAGTGTAGCTAAATGTCCTTCCGTCGGCAACACCAAGGAATCCATTAGTTGACTTACCATTTCCAAAATATGGATTCCAGTATGTTTTTGATTTACTCATAACATAGTCAAATCCAAAATTAGATACTAACTTCAATCCTTTAAGAGGGCCCTCTTTAAGTCCGCCAAGATCAATAAATGTCCTTCCGCTGAGGTTATCTGTCAGTCCAAGATATTTATCCTCTTCTAGGTTAGCCAAAGGATTCCACCCTGCACTTGCACCTGCCGGTCTGTCTTCACCCCAGTCATAAACCGCTTTTCCATTCTCATCAATAACAGTATTACCATTTTGATCTTTCTTGTAAAGTGGATATATTGGGGCCATGAGCATAGCACTATAGAACACATTTGAATATGCCGAGCTACTGGAAGCTGCTGTACCAAGAGTTGTACTGTTAGAGGTATTACCGGCAAAGTTAACATTGAGACCTGTTCTGAACCACTCTGTAACTTTGGAGTCAACATTTGCACGACCGGAGAATCTTTCAAAAGAGGTTGATTTTACTAAGCCCTCCTCATTAAGGTAACCCAGCGAGAACATATAGTTAGTATTTGCTGTTCCACCTGAAACATTCATTTGATACTCTTGGCGTAAAGGCATCTTTGCAGTTGCGTTGTCAAGCCAATCCTCATTCCACAACAAAGATGTACCGGGATGAATTTTACCGGTAGTAAAATCTATAAGTTCGTTGGCAGATCTTGTAAAAGGATTATACTGCTGGTTTGCTCCAAATATTTTTTCGCCACCGCTTACCATCTCCTGAAGTGCGAGAGGTCCTGCCTGATTTATTGGAGTACCATTTTGAATCAATCTGTTTCTGAACATATAGTAAACGTCTTCAGTCCATTCGTATGCATCCAGAGTCTCGTATCTGGGGATTGCTCTTGATGAAACTCCCCAGTTTCCTTTAAACGCTACAGAAACTTTACTCTCTTGTCCTCTCTTGGTGGTAATCATTACAACACCATTGGCACCACGAGCACCATACAGAGCACCTGCAGAAGCATCTTTAATAACTGTAAGCGACTCTATGTCATTAGGATTAATTGCATTGATAGCTCCATCATATGGGATTCCGTCAACCACATACAACGGTGAAGTAGAGGCACTCATTGAGCCAAACCCACGAATAACAATAGCTGCTCCTGCTCCGGGTTGTCCGGAACCTGAAGTTGTCTGTACACCGGGAGCCATACCGTCAAGAGCCTTGGTAACGTTAGCAACTGTTCTTTTCTCAAGCTTGTCCGCTTTAACAACTTGTGCGGAGCCTGTGAATGATTCCTTTTTCGCAGTACCATAGGCTACTACCATAACATCTTCAAGGGCAATAGCCGTGCTAGAGAGCGCCACATTAACCACGCTCCTTCCACCAATAGCCACATCCTGTGTCTGGTATCCAATAGAGCTAAAAGTTAAAGTTGCTGTTCCGGGAGCACTAATTGTGTAATTGCCATCCACATCTGTGGAGACTCCTACAACTGTTCCTTTAACCACCACGGAGGCAAAAGGAATCGGTTCTCCTGTACCGGCGTCAGTTACTTTACCTGTAACCGACAAACTTTGTGCAAAAGAAAAACTTGCAGCAAAACACAAAAGAATCGTCAAGATTAATCTGAATCTTTTCATTTAGTTTAGTTTTGGTTAATAAAAGTTTATATAGGTTTAGTTTAATAGTATAAATATAGGAAAAAAGTGCATTAGGTAATTAAATAATTTGTAAACTTATCATATTGAATAGATTATATTATTACATAAGAGAGTTTTTTGTATTTAAATGGAGATTATACTAAAGGGGAGTAATATCCGGAGAATATGTATAAAATTTTTACATCCATGTAAAGAATTCTTTCGTCCAAAAAAGGGGTGAAAAATAATTTTAAAAAATATTTGATAATTTACAGTTCCTTATCTATCTGTATTACTGCATATTAAAAATAATGACAAAAATGTGGCACACACCCGTGCCACATTTTTTTTGCCATCGGCACACTTTGTGACTTATATAAGACAGAAGTGAAATTGAAAACAAAAAAATTAAAAAAATAAAAATCATGAAAGCAACAAAATTCTTCGCAATCGCAATCGCTCTTACAGCAATCTCTACAGTAGCTAACGCTCAAAACCAAACTACATCA